>Ga0207421_10000215_pt1 | contig 72153 bp, 63 predicted proteins | sample SodLakKL_010_SED_4_FD_187542 | JGI IMG/M metagenome (GOLD analysis project Ga0207421, IMG submission 187542) | Alkaline sediment microbial communities from Lake Tanatar, Kulunda Steppe, Russia - 8KL_010_SED (SPAdes) (version 2) | ecosystem: Environmental > Aquatic > Non-marine Saline and...
GGCGCGTGATGCTGAGCGGGTGTTCCGGCTCGATCAACGCTTTGCGCCCGGCCACCGAGCCTTGCCGGACGCCCGCTCTAAAAAATCCACTTCCAGGGTCAACTGTCCGATCTTCGCGTGCAGTTCCTTGAGGGTCTCTTCCGCAGCGGCGTCACCGGCCCCGCGGTCGAAGGCCGCGTCCATGTTCTCCACGGCCTGCTGGCGCCACTGGGTGATCTGGTTCGAGTGCACGTCGAACTGCTCGGCGAGTTCTGTCAGGGTCTTCTCACCACGCAGGGCGGCCAAGGCGACCTTGGCCTTGAACTGCGCAGAATGGTTACGTCGGGGTCGTCTCATGGTCTTCTCCAAGCGCCTCAGCGCCAAAGATACCGACGGCCCCATCACTTATCGACCTGTCCAAAAAACCCAGACCCGCTCTGTCACCCCGACAGGTTACCGAGGTAACCAGGTCAAAATCGGGATCGAGGCATCCAAGGATCGCTTCACCATCCTGCGCCGCGAGGTGCTGGAGCGGGATCTGGCAACACCCCCCGCCTGATCAGCGTCGACCATCCGACCCCGGTGACCGTGCCGGGGTTTTCGTGGGCCCTGGTGGCGGCAGTTGCCGGGTAGTGGTCGCGAGGCTGTCGCGTTCGCGAAGACATCGCAGCTTTTCCCTGGTCCGATGTGGGGAGAGGAGTCCTGCTTCGTTTCTACCGTTTTCGGGTGGTGGGGTGCTTGGATGGGTAAATGAAAAAGGCACCCGTAGGTGCCTGTTTTCATTACTAGTCTGGTGGAGACGGCGGGAATCGAACCCGCGTCCGCAAGACCTCCGCCTTCGGCTCTACATGCTTATCCGCGTCTTTGTTTTAACCGGTGGCTACCCGACGGGCAGGGACAACCACAAGCGATCCCGGTTGAGTTTTAGTGGATCGGCCCCGGGAAGCTTCTCCACGATCCTGCGAGATCGACGCCCGGTGCTGGACGCGCAGGCACGGCTCCAGTCGGACGGCACTCTACTGGTTTTTAAGCAGCGAGTGCGTAGTTGTCGTCGTTGGCAACTATTGGTTTGCAGCTGTTTTTACGAGGGCAGCTACAGCCTCGGCATGCACCTCGGGTTTTGTGACCCACGTCGAAACCATGTCGTCCCCTTGGTACTGGTATGACAGTCTACCGGAATTCCAGTTCCCTGCCATCAGCAATGCGTCCGGCTTGGGTACAATGGCCCCTCATTTTGGGCTGCGGGGACATTTGATGCGAGTTTTCGAGGGGGGCAGGGCCTTGTCGCCCTTCCGAATCCGGCAGCGCGAGGCGCGTCTGCAGGAGCGATTCCCGGAAGTGGGGCGATTGGCGGCCCGTTTCATCTACTTCGTGGACACGCGCCGGGAGTTGACAGCCGAAGAGGATGCGCGCCTCGCGGACCTGCTGCTGGGCGAGGGCGATCCCTGGACGACGCCGGCGTTCGAACCCGGGCGGTCCCTGTTCGTGATCCCCCGGATGGGGACCATCAGCCCATGGTCCTCGAAGGCGACAGAGATCGCCTTTCATGCCGGCCTGGAGTCCGCGCTGCGCCGCATCGAACGTGGAATCCACTGGTTCGTCGAAGGGGTTTCCATCGGGGCGTTGCCACTGGATGTGCTGGCCGCGCCCCTGCACGACCGCATGACCGAAACGGTGTTGGCCGACTTCGCAGGGGCGGCCGCGCTGTTTCGCGAGGAGACGCCGCGGCCCCTGGGCCTGGTGGAGCTGGAGCCGGATGCGGCCGCCGCCCTGGAGGCGGCGAACCGCGAACTCGGGCTGGCGCTGTCCGCTGACGAGATCGTGTACCTGGCCGAAGCCTACCGGTCGATGGGCCGCGAGCCCACCGACGCCGAACTGATGATGTTTGCCCAGGCCAATTCGGAGCACTGCCGGCACAAGATCTTCAACGCCAGCTGGGTCCTGGATGGCGAGGTACAGGATCGGACCCTGTTCGGGATGATCCGCCATACCTACAACCAGCACCCCGCGGGCGTCCTGTCCGCGTATTGCGACAACGCGTCGGTCATCGAAGGGCACACTGGCACGCGGTTCATTCCCGATGCCGATTCCGGTACGTACCGCCGGGTCGAGGTCGATCTGCCGATCCTGATGAAGGTGGAGACGCACAACCATCCGACCGCGATTTCCCCATTCCCAGGGGCCGCGACGGGTTCCGGTGGCGAGATCCGCGACGAGGGAGCGACCGGGCGCGGTTCCAAGCCCAAGGCCGGCCTGACCGGTTTCAGCGTCTCCAATCTCCGGATTCCCGATTTCGAGCAGCCCTGGGAGGTCGATTTCGGACGTCCAGCCCGGATCGAGAGCGCGCTGGGTATCATGATCGACGGTCCCATCGGTGGCGCTGCCTTCAACAATGAGTTCGGGCGGCCGGCGCTGGCAGGATACTTTCGCACCCTGGAGCTGGAAGCGGGCAGCGGCGATGCGCGCATGCTGTTCGGCTACCACAAGCCGATCATGATCGCGGGGGGGTTGGGGTCGATCCGCCGGGAACACGTACACAAGGAGTCCCTGCCCGCCGGCACGCCCATCATCGTGCTGGGAGGGCCGGCGATGTTGATCGGGCTGGGTGGCGGCGCAGCCTCTTCCGTGGCCAGTGGTGCCAGCGCGGAGCAACTCGACTTCGCCTCGGTGCAGCGCGGCAATCCCGAGATGGAACGCCGCTGCCAGGAGGTGATTGACCGCTGTACCGCGCAGGGCACCGCAAACCCGATCCTGTCTATCCACGATGTCGGTGCCGGCGGCCTCTCCAATGCCATTCCCGAGATCCTGGACGATGCCGGGCGGGGCGGCGTGATCGAACTGCGCAAGGTGCCGTCGGCAGAGCCGGGGCTTTCGCCGCTGGAACTCTGGTGCAACGAGGCGCAGGAGCGCTACGTCCTGGCGATCGCGGCGGACCGACTCCCGACGTTTCTCGCAATCGCGGAAAGGGAACGGGCGCCCTTCGCGGTCGTCGGCGAGGCCACCGATGCGACGCACCTGCGCGTGGATGACGCACTGTTGGGCGCTCCGGCGGTAGACCTGCCAATGTCGGTGCTGCTGGGGAAGACGCCGCGGATGACCCGGGTCGACTCCCGGCTGCCTGGGCGAGAGACCGCCCTGTCGCCTGGCGCGGACCTCGCTGATGCCCTTTCTCGCGTGCTGCGTCTGCCGTCGGTGGCGGCCAAGCACTTCCTGGTCACCATTGGCGATCGCTCGGTCGGCGGACTCACCGCACGCGACCAGATGGTGGGCCCCTGGCAGGTGCCGGTCGCGGACTGCGCCATCACGCTGACCGACTTCGATGTGTTTACCGGCGAGGCAATGGCCATGGGCGAGCGGACGCCACTGGCGATCCTTTCGGCGCCGGCCTCGGGGCGCATGGCCGTGGGCGAGGTGATCACCAATCTCGCCGGGGCCGATATCGCGGATACCGGCCAGATCCGGCTCTCCGCGAACTGGATGGCGGCGGCGGGGGTGCCGGGCCAGGACGCGGCCCTGTTCGACACCGTGCGGGCGATCGGCGAGGACCTGTGCCCGCGCCTGGGAATCAGCATCCCGGTGGGCAAGGATTCACTGTCGATGCGCACGGTCTGGGAACAGGACGGTGTGCCAAGGCAGATGATTTCCCCGGTGTCCCTGATCGTCTCGGGGTTCGCGCCGGTCGCCGACGTCCGCCGGACCCTGACCCCGCTGCCCGATACCGAAGCGGCCGGGCCGCTGTGGCTCATCGACCTGGGTCAGGGGCAGTTGCGGCTGGGCGGTTCCGCATTCGCGCAGGTCCACGGAGAGATCGGCCAGTCACCGCCCGACCTGGTGAATGCCGAGCGTTTGCGCGGATTCTTTGGAGTCATTCAGCACCTGAAGGCTCGGGGAGGAATCACCGCCTATCACGACCGTTCCGATGGCGGTCTGATCGTGACCCTGCTGGAGATGGCCTTCGCCGGGCGCTGTGGCCTGGACATCACGGTGCCTGCGGCGGACGCGGCGCTTCCCTGGCTGTTCAACGAGGAACTCGGCGCCGTGGTGCAACTGGCGCCGGGAGCCGAGGCGGAGGTCCGCGAGGCCTTCGCGGCATTGGGTCTGCAGGCGCACGTCCGCCTGGTGGCGACACTGGATCCCTCCGGGGCCGTGCGCGTCCGGCAGGGCGAGACGCTACTGCTGGACACGGATCGCGGGAGCCTCCAGCACCAGTGGCAGGAGACCAGCTTCCACATGCAGCGCCTCCGTGACGAGCCCGATTGCGCCCGCGAAGAACTCGAGCGGGTGGCGGACGACGGCGGGCTGCGGGCCGACCTGCGTTTCGCCCCGGACGAGGATGTCGCGGCGCCCTACGTGGCGACCGGCCAGCGCCCGCGGGTCGCGATCCTGCGCGAGCAGGGCGTGAATGGCCAGGTCGAGATGGCCGCGGCGTTCGAACGAAGCGGCTTCGAACCCGTTGACGTGCACATGACCGACCTCCTCGCCGGTCGTCAGGACCTGGCCCGGTTCCGCGGCCTGGCCGCCTGCGGCGGCTTCTCCTACGGCGATGTCCTGGGCGCGGGCGGAGGTTGGGCGAAGACCATCCTCTTCAATCCCGCGCTGCGCGATGGGTTCCAGGCCTTTTTCGAACGTCCGGAGACCTTCGCGCTGGGAGTTTGCAACGGCTGCCAGATGTTGTCGCATTTGGCACCGCTCATTCCTGGTGCCGGGCACTGGCCGCGTTTTGTGCGCAACCGCTCGGAGCAGTTCGAGGCCCGCCTGTCGCTGGTGCGGATCGAGGACAGCCCGTCGGTGCTTCTGGCCGGCATGGCCGGGTCCATCCTTCCGGTGGTGGTCTCGCATGGAGAAGGGCGGGCGCGCTTTGGGGAGCCACCGGATCTGCAGCGACTGGATACGGCGGGGCAGGTGGCGCTACGTTATGTGGAGGCGGACGGAACCCCCGCAACCGTGTATCCGGCCAATCCCAATGGGTCTCCCGAGGGCGTCACCGGTTTCACCAGTAGCGATGGCAGGGTCACGATCATGATGCCGCATCCCGAACGCGTCTTTCGAACCGTTCAGCACTCCTGGCATCCGGAGTCCTGGGGCGAAGACGGTCCCTGGCTGCGACTGTTTCGAAATGCCCGCGCATGGGTAGGATAGGTCGCGCGATGCGCACAGGGATCCGTCCCGGCACAACGGCTTCGGATCCTCCGGCGCCATTGGGATGGGACGCGTTCCATCACCTGGAGCACGACGGGATCACTCAGTAAAAGACAGGACTTCATGCCAAAGATACGAGTTTTGATGGTTTGCATGGGTAACATCTGCCGCTCGCCGATGGCCCATGGGGTGTTCGCGGAACGGATACGCGAAGCGGGTCTCGAGCAAGCCGTAGAGGTTGATTCCGCCGGGACCCACAGCTACCACGTGGGCGAGCCCCCGGATCGGCGGGCCCAGGCAGCGGCGCGCGCGCGCGGTTACGAGCTGAGCGGTCAACGTGCCCGACGGCTGGAAGCGGACGACTTCAGGAACTTCGATTACCTCCTGGTCATGGATGACGAGAATCTTCGCAACGCCCGGGCACTAGAACCCACCGACGGCACGGCGCGCCTGCACAGATTCCTGGAGTTCGCTGGATCCCGCCCAGAACGCGAGGTACCCGATCCTTACTACGGTGGATCGCAGGGTTTCGCAACGGTGATGGACCTGGTCGAGGAGGCGGCAACGGGCTTTCTGTCGCATCTCCGCCAACGGCACGGGCTCTGAGGCGGTCCGGCGGGGGAGGCCGCCGAAGCAACTTCGACGGCCCCCTTTAAGGCAACCGAACCCCGGGGTGGCGAGGGATCGCCACCCCCGGGCAGGGTCTCGGCGCAAACCCTGCCTCAGCTGTCTTTGGGCTCCGGCACGGCCTCCGGTGCCGGGCCGGCCGAAGCCTCTTCTGCGGGGTTCTGCTGTTCCGTCGCCTTTTTGCCTGCCCCCCGGGGACGGCGGGCCCTTGGCTTTCGCGCAGCCTTTGCCGGTTTGTCGTCGGCTGCTCCGGCATCAGAGGGCTCGGTAGCATCGGCGCCGGCGGTTCCCGCGGTTGGCTCGGCCATGCTCGGTTCCGCCGCCGTGAGGGTCTCCTCAGCCTTCGCTTCTTCCGCGCCGCCCTGGGCCGCTCCGCGAGGCTTGCGTGGTCTCCGGGTCCGCTTCGGCTTGGGTTTTTCGGTCTCCGTACCCTCAGCCTCCTGCGTGTCTTGCGGGCCAGGAGCCTCCGATTTCGGCTGTTCCAGCGCTTCTGCAACGGGTTGAGTCCCGTCGGTGGCCTTCCGATCGACCGCGACCGTGGCCGTGGCTTCCTGTTCTGCCGTGGGTTCGCGGGTTTCGGAGACAGGGGCCGTGGGTACTTCCGGTTCTGGGACTACGACGCCCTGCGCCACGGCCGCAGCCGGACGGTGTTCCACCTCGGGCTTGGCGGACCGGTCCGAAGCCACTTGGTCGTCAGCGGCCGTGTGCGTCGTGGGAGCTTCGCCCTCGGCACTGACGGAAGCAGGTCGGGGAGCCGCGCCCTCGGGAAGCGCCGGTTCCGGCGTGGCATCCTCACGATCTTCGGAGCTCCCGGACGCCGAGGTGGAACGGGTGGCGGGAATCGAGGCCGCCATCCGCGCCAATGCCGCACGCGCCTGCCGTTGGCGGATCTCTGCCGCATTCGGTGCTGCGTCTTCCGGTTGTGCCGGCGTTCTGGGGACGCCAGCTTCAGTGGAGGGCGCAGGGTCCGCCGACGCGCCGGCCGCCGATGCAGGCAGTGCGCGGGCGGCTTCAGGCCTCGGTTCCTGGTCCGGCTTCACGGGGCTTGCTGGAGCCGTATCCGCTTTACTGGCCTCTGCTGCCACATCCGGGCGACCCGCGGCGCCTCCGCCATCCTCGGAGGCGTCGGATTCCCGACCGTTTCCTCCCGCTCTGCTGCGGTTGCGGCGTCGCCCACCTCGACGCGAGCGACGGCTGCGGGTACGGCCAGCTTCGCCGCCGGTCTCTTCGTCGGACTCAGGGCCCTTGGTCGGTGCCTTGCTTTCTGCAGCGACCGCATCGTCGACCGCCGGCATTTTGTCTTGGGAACGCTTGTCCGCGCGCGGTGCCTGGTCCTTCGCCGGTGCACTGGACCGCCCGCCACGCGGCTCTTCGACCTGTTTGGCGTCGGATGCGGATGCGTCCCTGCGGTCTCCCTCACCCCGCCGTCCGCGTCGGCGACCGCCCGAACCCGATTCCCCGGCTGCGCTTCGTTGGCCGCCACGGCCGCGCGATGCGGGTGGCTTGTCGCCGGCGGGCTCCGTTGAGGGGGATGGCGCCTCCTCTTCGGTGCGGGCGTTAGGGAAGAGCGACGACCAGATACGCCCGAAAAACCCGGGCTGGGCGACCGACTGCGGCGTGGCCAGGGGATCTTGACCCACTGGAGCCGGGGCGGGCGGCGGCGCGGCCACGACTACGCCCTTGACCAACGGCCGGTCTGGGCGGCCGCGGCGTTCGATCTCCGAGAGTTCTTCTTCGGCATCGGTCTCGGGGATGAACTGGTAGGAACTCTTGCCTGCCAACTCGTCCTCGCGCCCATCGTCCTTGATCCGCCGGACCTGGTAATGGGGCGTCAGCAGTTGTGTACTGGGGACGATGCTCACGTCGATGTCGTGGCGATCCTCGATGTCATTCAGGGACTCGCGCTTCTCGTTCAACAGGAAGGTCCCGACGTCCACTGGGACCTGGGCCAGCACCAGGCTGGTCCGCTCCTTCATCGCCTCCTCCTCGATCAGGCGCAGGATCGAGAGGGACAGGGATTCGACCCCGCGGATCTGGCCGTGCCCCTGGCAGCGCGGGCAGGTGATGTGACTCGACTCGCCGAGGGAAGAGCGCAGGCGCTGGCGCGACATCTCGAGCAACCCGAAACGGCTGATTCGGCCGACCTGGACACGGGCACGGTCCATCTCCAGGGCCTTGCGCAGCCGGTTCTCGACCTCGCGCTGGTGCTTGTTCGAACTCATGTCGATAAAATCGATCACGATCAGACCACCAAGGTCGCGGATCCGGAGTTGCCGGGCCACTTCTTCGGCCGCCTCGAGGTTGGTGTGGAAAGCCGTTTCCTCCACGTCCACACCCTTCGTCGAGCGGGCCGAGTTCACGTCGATGGAGATCAGTGCCTCGGTGTGATCGATGACGAGGGCACCACCGGAGGGCAGCACGACGTCGCGATCGAAGGCGCTCTCGATCTGGCTTTCGATCTGGAACCGGTTGAACAGCGGGACAGGGTCCGTGTAGTGCCGGATCTTGCGCAGGCTGCTCGGCATCACCCGTTCGACGAACTCCATGGCCTGCCGGTAAACGGTCCCATCGTCGATGACGACTTCGCCGACGTCGTTGCGCATGTGGTCGCGGAGCGCGCGGATGATGACGTTGCTTTCCTGGTGGATCAGGGCGGGGGCCTGGGCCTCACCCGCGGCCTCGAGGATGGCCGCCCAGAGCGCGGTCATGTAATCGAGGTCCCATTGCAGCTCTTCGGTGGTCCGGCCAACGCCCGCCGTGCGGGCGATCACACCCATGCCGTCCGGGATCTTGAGATCAGCCAGGGCCTCGCGCAATTCGTTGCGGTCCTCGCCCTCGATCCGGCGCGACACACCGCCGGCCCGGGGGTTATTGGGCATCAGCACCAGGTAGCGCCCAGCGAGGCTGATGTACGTGGTGAGGGCGGCGCCCTTGTTTCCGCGCTCTTCTTTTTCGACCTGCACCAGCAGTTGCTGGCCGTCCTTCAGGAAATCGCGGATCGGCTTGTCGGTGTCTTCCGGCGCGCCGACCGAGGAGCGAGCGATTTCCTTGAAGGGGAGGAATCCGTGGCGCTCGGCGCCGAAATTGACGAAGACCGCTTCGAGGCTGGGTTCCACCCGGGTGATCCGGGCCTTGTAGATATTGGCCTTCTTGCGTTCCCGAGAGGGAAGTTCGATATCAAGATCGTAGAGGCGCTGGCCATCGACCATCGCCACGCGCAGCTCTTCCGGCTGCGTGGCATTGATGAGAATCCTTTTCATTCAGTGAACTCGTATGGATGTCGCCGTCTTTCCCACGGGACCACGCGCGCAGGGCGCTCCGGGGCCCGGATGCCGGCGAGGAATGCCGAATACCGCCATGCGGAGGCGGGAGGGCACCCAACAGCCAGGCATCGGCCAGAAGCAGCATCAGGAGATGCTTGCAGGCGCGCGCCGGTGAAAGACAGGACTGGGTTGTCAGGATAGGTATCACAGATCGCTTTCGGCGAGGGTTGGCCAGCCATATCGGCCATGCCAACAGGTAATCCAGTTGGGGAGGCGCGGGTAGTGAACGCGACGTCCCGCGGCACAATCTAGGGCAAAAGCCGCTGACTGGCAAGCGAAAACGGGTCAGGTGTCGGTGGATCCGAAGCGCCGGAGCCATTCCGACAGGGGTTCGTCGTCGGGCGCAGTCCGGCGCAGCATGTCGATGATGCCCTGTTGCGGCCCGAAGCGTTTCTCATCGATGGTGTGCGCCCGCCGCGCGACGGCCGTCCTTCGCGCTTCGCGTGGCGCGCTCGAGGCCCCGGTTCGTCCGCCACGTCCTGGCAGACCCTCGATGGATGCCGGCGTGAAAGCGCGGATCGACGCCGAGGTCGTCGCTGCCGGCACCGCCGGCGCTGCAGGACCGGTCAGCGCGGGCTCCCGAGCGGGCTCTTGCGCGGGCAGGGCAGTGGTGCCAAGCAAAGCCCGCAGTTCCTGGATCGTCCTGTCATGGCTCGGGTCTTCGCGTAGGCGCTTGATCGCCCTTACCAGGTCGATGGCCGGTTCGCCACATTGATCCCAGTAGTCCGAAGCAAGCGCGTCGATCCAGGAACGGATGCGCTGGGGTTCATGGGATGCGCCCAGCAGGGCCTTTCCGCGCGCACGTAGGGCCTCGAGTTCCGTCTCCACATCGAGCACGCCCGACTTTTGGCAAGCCTGATGATCGACCCTCGCCACCGGGCCCGGGACCACACTTCGCCCTTTTGGCCTCGGGCGCGGGGGCAGCAGGCGAAGGCGCCGCATCCACGGATCGATCGCCGGTGACCGGGGTGGAAGACGCAAGAACGACTGCTCCAGGGCATCGGCAAGACGGATGAAGGTGCGCGCAGACGGATCGCTCTCGGGAAACAGCGCCACCGGGCGCTGCAACATCGCGGCCGCACTGAGGCTCTCATCCCGGTGCACGAAGCCCAGCAGCCGCATCGGTGCATCGCTCTGTTCCTGCACGAGGCTACTGAAACGGTTGAAAACCTCCCAAGCCTCATTCTGGTTGGAGACGCGGTTTACGACAATGTAGTAAGAAGCGCGACGCTCCTGCTCGAGTAGCTGCACCAGTTCATTGGTATCGGACAGGGACCCGGCTTCCGGAGTGAGCACGAGAAGCACCATGTCCGAGGCCGCGACAAACGCGGGCGGGGTTCCTCCGCTCGCGGCAACATCGAGCAGGATGCAGTCGAACTGCTCCTCGAGCCCTGCCATCTGGTCGGCAAGGTGCCTCTCCTGCACGGGCGAGAAGGGTCCGTGTCGAGCGAGGCTTGTCGCGCAGGGAACCAGCCGCAGGCCATGCTGGGCCTCGACCATGATGTCAGGCAGGGTCCGGGAGTCGATCAGGAGGTGCTCCAGCCGGTACTCCGGCTGCAGGCCCAGCAGGAAGAGGGTATTGCCGGGGCCTGGGTCGAAGTCCCATAGGCAGACGCGGGTCCCCGCCTTGGCCAGGGTGAGGGCCAGGTTGACCACGATGCTGGATTTTCCCACGCCATCCTTGCCGCTGACAACGGCTACCACGGGCGGCGACGCAGAGCCCGTGTAGACCTGTGATCGAGTTTCCGAAAGTGACACGAAGCGCGCTCCGAATGCCCGGGGCCGGAAATTTGAAAGGGGCCGTGGCGACGCGCCCGACTTGCCTTCCACCTTTTAAGGTTAGCAGAAAACCGGTTGACAACTGCATACTTGACAAGGCAAGCGCGCGGCGCTTTATCTCAGCATCAGGGCACGCAAGATCTACTCTTTTCGAAATCGAAGGGTCTAGTCCGTGCTGCGAAGTCCCGCGTGGTGCTTGCGTATATACTGGGTCCCGGTGGGTGCGTCGCGGAATGTGCCTGTTTCAAGCATGACGATTGAAGGGTGCGTGGCTGGGATCCGGCATCCCGTCGGCCAATTCAAAACTGAGACGTGGAGCCAGATGGCTGCTGAACACACGCCTTTCGATCGTCTGGTGACGCCGCCGCAGATTCTCGTGGGCATCCTGGACGGCATTCATCAGGAGGGACTCGATGCGCGCGCGCTCGCCGACGTGGTGGGAAGGGATGCCGTCACCGCAGCACGCGTGCTCGATGCGGCGTACGGGGCGGGGAGCCCCGCGGAGTCTCCTGCCTGCCCATCGGTGGAAGACGCATTGGCCACCGTGGGCATCGATGTCGTTCGTAATCTGGTGGTGACTGCCGCATTCCGGCAGTTCCTCGAGCCCTTCGATCTGTCGGCATACCGTTCCTCGCAAGACGCCTGGTGGCGTTCGATGGCCACGGCGCAGATCGCCTACGTTCTCGCCACCCTGACGCGCTTTCGGGATCCGGACCAGGCCCTGCTCTGTGGACTGCTCCTCGACGCGGGCCGATTCGACTCCATCGCCCGCAGACAGACGCGGAAGGACCCGGCGCACACGGGAGCGGACACAGCGGGATTCGAGACCGGGGCGGGCTGGGTGGAACGCTGGTGCGTCGATCCGTTCATGGCCGATGCCGTGCGCTATCAGGATGCGGCGGTGGAGGAGGTTCGGGATGCCCACCATCTCGTGAAGGTCGCCCGCCTGGCGCGCCTGCTGGCCGAGGCACCTGAGCCCTCTGCCAGTGCCCTTGAGGCCGCCGAGATGCTCTTCGGATTGGAGGAGGATCTGACCCGGGAATTGAGTCGTCGGGTCAATGCGGACATCGATCACATCGCACACTCGTTCGGTATGGGCGGCATGGGGCTCGAGACAGCCGAGAGCCTCCATCGGGCTCAAGGCGAGTTGGGGCGGCGACTGGAAAGGCTGATTCATCTCACCCAGGTCAGGGCTGAACTTGCACGTGCCGATTCCTCATCCGCGCTGCATCAAGCAGTGCGCGGTGCCGCGCGCCTGCTCCTGGGTAGCGAACGGAACCTTTTGTTCCTGGTGGATGCAGACCGCGAAAGCGCCAGCACATGGCTGGATGGGGGCGAACACCCGGCCTTCGTATTGCCATTGGTGCCTGGACGCAGTCTGGTCGCGGATGCCGCGCTCACGCGGGAGCCACAGCGTGGCAGCGGCGTCTCGGTGGTGGATCGGCAGATTGCCGGTCTGCTCCGGGCGCCGGCGCTATGGTGCCTGCCGTTGTCCGGCGACGCGCGTGAAGGCCACGATTGCATGGGAGTCCTTGCGCTTGGAATCCCGGATGCCGGCGCGGATCCGGCCTCGCGCCTCGAGGATCTCGCGCGCCTGTTCGCGGAAGAGGCTGGGAAGGCGCTGGCGGCAAAGGCTTGGGCGGCACGCCATGATGGTCCCGGCAGCGATACGGACGCCGCGTTGGAGCAAGTGTTGCTCGATGTGTCCACGCCGCTCAGCGTGATCGGCTCCCAGGTGGAGATGCTTCGTCTCAGGTTGGCCGACGACGCCACGTCGCAAAGCGATCTGGCCCTGATTCGCGAAGAGACGGCCCGCATCGGAGGCATTCTCGCACGGCTGCGGCCACAATTGCTGGAAACGTCCCGGGTGGGCGTTTCCAGCGTGAATGACGCGATCGAACAGGTTGCGGACACCCTCGGTGCGGCCCATCTCGAATCCCGAGGCATCCGGCTGACGATGGACCTGGACCCAGCCGCACCACGGCTGAAAATTGATTCCAGGACGCTGCCACAGATCCTCGGGCCACTGCTGCGGAACTTGGGTGAAGCACTGGACCCGGGAAGTGGGATCCGAATGGCCACGCGCGGGGATGTGAACGTGAACGGCCGCGGTTATGTACAGTTGGAGATCTCGGATGATGGACCGGGATTGCCGCGTGAGGCCAGAGAGAGGCTGTTCGCGTCCGTTGCGGCGCGGGGGGAGAGACGGCAGCGCCACGATGGCCTGGCGACAGTGAAGGATCTGATGGACGAGGTGGGGGGTATTATCGTGAGTTCAAGTGACCGCATGGGGACCCGTATCCAGTTGTTGTTTCCCCAGAACGGAATCGGCGCAGCGCCCGCACGGGGCCCGGCATGATCGGGGTTGCCGAAGACCTGGCGCACGAGGCGGATGTCCGGATTCTGCTATCGGACGATGACCCGCGGCTTCTGCAAAGCCTGCGTGACCTCTTGAAGATGCACGATTACCAGGTGGACGTCGCGTTGGGTGGCGGCAAGGCGCTTCAGATGCTTCAGCAGGGACACTACGACCTGTTGCTCCTGGATCTCAGCATGCCCGAGGTCGATGGGCACGAAGTCATGCGCGTGATGAATGAAAAGGACATCGCGACCATGACCATCGTCATCAGCGGCAACACGAGCATCGACGGCATTGCCACGGCCTTGCGCGCGGGCGCGTACGATTATCTGAAAAAGCCCTACATGCCCGAGGAGTTGCTGGCGACGGTCAACAATGCGGTGCGCCGGAAACGCCTGGAGGACAGCCACAAGGTGATCCAGGTGCGGTTGAACCGCTCGGAACGCCTGCACCGCCTGATCGTGAACCACTCCCCCGATATCGTCTACATCCTCGATCACCTGGGGCGTTTCAGCTTTCTCAATTCGACCGTGACCAAGCTGCTCGGCTATAGCCCGGATGAACTGATGGGTATTTCCCTGCTCGACCTGATGGAGGAGGACCAGCAGGAAAAGGGGCGTTATTTCCTGGAGCAGGCGCGCCAGCCTTATGACGAGATTCGGTCCCTGGAGGTCGCCTTGAGGCCCAAGGTCCCCGGGCGCTCGCGCCGTCATTTCGAACTCATTATCTGGCCGATGCAGGACGACGAGCAGCCGCTGCAGGATGGTAACCAGTATCGGACCTACGGAACCGCGCGCGATATTACGGAGCGGATGGAGGCGGAGGCCTTCATCAGTTTTCAGGCCTACCACGATCTGCTCACGCGGCTACCCAACCGGGCGTTGTTCAAGGACCGCCTGGGCATTTCCCTGACCCAGGCCGCCCGCGAGGGCCATCAACTCGCAGTGATGTTCATTGATCTCGACCGGTTCAAGGTGATCAACGACTCGCTCGGACACACCATCGGCGATCGTCTACTGCAAGCTGTCAGCCAGCGGCTGCAGGCTTGCGTGCGCAAGGGCGATACGCTGTCCCGCTTCGGCGGGGACGAGTTCACCCTGTTGCTTCCTGAGGTCCGCGACTGGGAATCCGCCGCCCAGGTGGCGGACAAGATACTCGCGAGCATTCGCGCACCGTTCCGTCTGGACGGCCACGAGATCTTCATCGGGGCCAGCATCGGCATCGCAATGTTCCCCGCCGCCGGCGCCAACATGGATGCACTGATCAAGAATGCCGACATTGCGATGTACCGGGTGAAGAACACCGGGCGCGATGGCTTCCAGTTGTTCACGCCGGACATGGCGGGTTCCACCCGCCGGCTGCAGTTGGAACAGGAGATGCACCGGGGACTCGCACATCAGGAGTTCGACGTCGTGTATCAGGCGCAGGTGCATGCCGCACGCGGGGAGGTTGTTGGGGTCGAGGCGCTGGTACGCTGGAATCACCCGACACTGGGTCGTCTGGAACCTTCCGAATTCATCTCCATCGCCGAGGAAAGCCGCTTGATCGTGGAACTCGATCGGTCCACCTTGCGGCGCGCGGCCCGGGAGGTGAGCCGGTACCGGCAGCGTTCCGGCAGGGACCTGCGCCTATCGGTCAACATATCGCCCATCATGGTGTCGCGCGAGGACTTCGTCCAGACACTGCTGGAAACACTCCACCAGGAATCGTTTCCGCCGCAGTTGCTCGAGATCGAGATTACCGAGAATCTCCTGCTCAGTGATCGCCAGGACGTGCTCGACAAACTGCACAGGTTGAGTGAAGCGGGCATCCGCATCGCCATCGATGACTTCGGTACGGGTTATTCCTCGCTGAGCTACCTCCAGAAACTCCCCATCAACACCCTGAAGATCGACCGCAGTTTCACCCATCGGCTGAAGAGCTGCGAAGAGGGGGCCTGTATCGTGAACGCGATCATCGCGATGGCGCTGGGTCTGAAGATGGACATCGTGGTCGAAGGGGTCGAGACCGAGTCGCAACTCGATTACCTGAAGACGCTTGGCTGTACGGTCATGCAGGGGTTTCTATACGGAGAACCCGACACCCTGGAGGCGGCCTGCCATCGGGCGGAGGATGCCCGCACTTTGGCTGCAAGAGTATCCGGCTTGTAAACCCGGCCGATGCAGCGTCATTCTCGAGATCTGGTCCGGCACTCTGCTTCCCGGCTTCTCCGGTGCCCCCGAATCGGCTAGCATCGCGGGATGAATCAGGATCAGGGTCCGCATCTGCTGACCGTACCCGCGTCAGCGCAGGGGCAACGCCTGGACAATTTTCTGTTGCGGCACCTCAAGGGCGTTCCCCGCAGCCTTGTCTATCGGCTGGTGCGCAAGGGTGCCATTCGTGTCAATGGCCGGCGCGCAAAGGCCGAAAATCGGATTTCGGGTGGCGACGAGGTGCGTGTACCGGCGCTGGACCGCCCGCATGAGGCTACGGCAGTCGGTGCCCGCACGATCCACGTGCCCGAGGGCATGCTGCGCACCCTGCGCCAGTCCGTGATTCACGAGGATGATGATTACCTTGTGGTGGACAAGCCGGCCGGCGTGGCGGTGCACGGCGGGAGCGGCCTGGCGTACGGAATCATCGAGGCCATGCGGCTGCTGTACCCCGGTGAAACGCTGGAGCTGGGCCACCGGCTGGACCGCGACACCAGCGGCTGCCTCGTCCTGACCAAGAGTCGTCGCGGCCTGACCGCCTTTCACGATGCGCTGCGTATCGGGAACGTGAGCAAGCGTTACCTCGCCCTTGTTGCCGGTCGATGGGAGGGTCCGGCACAGCGTTGTGACCTTCCAATCTCCCTAGCGCGCGACGAGACCGGCCGGCGGCAGATACGTGCGCTGGAGGGCCATGCCATCGAGGGCTCGGCGGAATCGGCCCGCAGGGCGACCAGCCTGTTTGCCCCGATCGAGCGTTTTCCGGGATTCACGCTGATGGAGGTCGACATCGGGACTGGCCGGACCCATCAAATCCGTGTGCACGGCAGGGCATTGGGTCACCCAGTGGCTGGGGACCACGAGCACGGCGATGCCGGAGCGAATCGGCTTGCGCGGAGTTTGGGCCTGAAGCGCATGTTCCTGCACGCTCAGGCGATTCGTTTTCCCGATTGGCAGGACGACTCGCTGCTCTTCTCCGCACCCCTGCCGGCGGATCTCGAGCAAGTCCTGCAGGCACTTTCGGACCAGGCACCATGATTCCGCGGAGCGACCGCGACGCCCTGGCCCTGGTCGTATTCGACTGGGATGGGACGCTGATGGATTCGATCGGACGGATCGTCCGCTGCCTGCATCTCGCGATTGCCGAGATCGGCGCGGAGCCGCGCAGCGATGCTCAGCTGCGCGATATCATCGGCCTGGGCGTGCGCCAGGCAACCGAGGCCCTGTACCCGGAAGCCGACGATGCCTTGATGAACGCCCTCAGCCGTTCCTACCGGCTGTATTACCTGGAGCGTGACACCACGCCGACACCGCTCTACCCGGACGCAGAAACGATGCTGGTCACATTGGCGGAGCGGGGTTATCTGCTGGCGATCGCCACGGGTAAATCGCGCATGGGTCTCGATGAGGCGTTGAACAGCACCGGCATCTCGCGCTTTTTTGACGCCACGGCGACCAGTGACGAACATCCGTCGAAACCCAACCCGGCCATGCTCACGCATGTGATCGAACGGCTTGGGGTCGACCCCAGGGATGCGATCATGGTGGGGGACAGCGCGTACGATCTTCAGATGGCAAACAACCTGCGCGTCGCGGGGGTCGGGATCACCCACGGGGCCCACGATGCGGCACGTCTGCGCCGTTGTGGTCCCGCAGCCTTGATCGACCAGCTCGCGGAGCTGCCGCCGCTGTTGGGTCAGCGCGGCCATTCCGGCTGAATTTCGGCAGCGCCCCGATGTCTCTCACGGGGACTGCTAACGGCATCTTCTTAAGGATGCCCGAAACGCAGGCATCAAGACCCGCCGGCACCGCCGGTGATCCAATGTCAACACAAGGATTCATGCATGGCTCTCTGGAACGCGCAGGACAAATCGAATTGGGAACGGGAGACCCTGGAGAAACTGGTCCTGGCCCAGGTGACCGAGCAGCGAAGGACGCGCCGCTGGGGCATCTTCTTCAAGCTCCTGGTGTTCATCTACCTGTTCGCGCTTCTGCTGCTGATACGCGGCCCGGATCTGGGACTCGCCGACCTGTGGGATCGCGACAAGGAGCCGACCGAACACGTGGCCGTGATCGACATCGAGGGACTGATTGCGAGTGCCACCAGTGCGAACGCGGAGGATATCAACAAGACCCTGCGCAAGGCCTTTGAGGATGACGACACCCGGGCTGTGATGCTGCGCATCAACAGCGGTGGCGGCAGTCCGGTTCAGGCCGGCATGATTCACGACGAGATCCGCCGTCTGCGTTCGCAGCATGAGGACATTCCCGTGTACGCGGTGATCTCCGATGTGGGTGCGTCGGGTGCCTACTACATCGCCGTCGCGGCGGACGAGATCTACGCGGACAAGGGCAGCATCGTGGGTTCGATCGGCGTGCGACTGGACAGCTTCGGCCTCGTTGGTCTGATGGAGCGGTGGGGGATCGAACGGCGTCTGTTCACGGCCGGGGAAAAGAAGGGCTTCCTGGATCCATTCCTTCCTCTGCAGGAGGAAGAGGTCGAGCACGTCAAGGGCGTGATCGACCAGATCCACGATCAGTTCATCAACGTCGTGCGCGAGGGACGTGGAGACCGGCTGCAGGACAACGGCGAATTGTTCAGCGGGCTGGTCTGGACCGGTGCCGACTCGGTTGAATTGGGGCTGATCGACGGCCTCGGCGACGACCGCACGGTGGCTCGCGACGTGATCGGGATCGAGCGGATGGTCGTCTTCGAACCCAAGCGCACCGCCCTGCAGCTGCTACTCGACGATCTCGGTGTCGCGATCGGCAACCGCATCCTGAACTGGGAGACCGCTCCGCAGTGGCGCTAGCAGCCTGTCGGACTTGGGTGCCCGTAGCGAGCCGTGTGGGAGAGCGAGGGCAGTTTTTCCTGATTTCGAGGCGCATAGTGGTTCTATGCAACGAGAAATCGGGGAAAAATGCACCGCTCTCCCACCGGCGCAGTAGGAGCAGCCCAAGTCCGACAGGCTGCTAGTGGGCCATGTGGGAGTCAGTCGTCGAGGCGCGTGACGCGGGCGATGATGCCGATTGCGGGATTGTCCAGATAGAACAGGTCGTCGCCGGAGTTCATCCGCTGGCTGCCCCGCACGGGTACCCCGGGAAGGACGCCCGGGTCTCTCCCCATCGCGTGCGGTACGTGGTAGACGAGGTCCGTTTCCAGATGCAGGAAGCGTCCCACCCAGACCCGCAGCCGCCCCTCCAGTTCGTAGCGTTCCTGCTGCGGCCTGAGCGGGCGCAGGCCGCCTTCGGAAACATCTTCTGGTTCCTCGCCCGCATCCTCCCGTAGCCCGAGATACCGACCTTCCTGGATGCGTATCCACGATGTCGAGTGAAAATCGCGCCCCCTCTGATCCCAGGCCAGGCGCGCGAGCACGCGGCCCTGCCCGGACCGCTCCACTCGGTCGACGACCCGGTCGAGTTCAAACCCCTTGCGCGATGGCCGGATGGGTCCCTCGCCGATGCCGAAACCCGACAGGTTGACCTCCATGGGGCGGGCGGCGCCGTCCATGAAACTCCGGCTCTCGGGGCCAAGGTGCTCGAAGATCACCAACTCGATCCGGTATTGCCGTCCGACCTGGGCAACCAGTGGTGCTGGCAGTGCCACCAGCAAAGGCAGCGTGGCCAGACGGGTCAGAAAACGTCTGCGGAGAAGATGGGTCATGGGTCGGATCCTTGTTCAGGCGGCCTTGCGCTCCGGCGCAAGGTGGTTCAGCAGGCGTTCCACGAGGGACACGCGTGCCTGCAGTGTCTTGCAATCGGCGAAAAAGCGGAAGGCCTTGTCGCCATCCAGCTTATAGGCCTTCGGGTCGGACTGGACCAGGCGAATCAGAGCGCCGACGTCGATGCTGGGCTGCGGTCCGAACAGGAACCGTCCTCCGGCAGGGCCGATCTCCAGCTTGCGGATTCCCAACGGCAGCAGTTGCAGCCGCAGACGCGTGGCGGCCATCAGCGCGCGCGCAGGTTCCGGCAGCAGGCCGAAGCGATCGATCAGTTCGACCTCCAGATCGCGCAGCGCGGCGAGATGCGGTGCGCTGGCAAGGCGCTTGTACAGGATCAGGCGTGTGTGCACGTCCGGAACGTAGTCCTCGGGCAACAGGGCCGGTAGGCCCAGCTCGACCTCGGTCGCCGCTTCGCCGGTGAACTCGATTTCCGGCAGGTGCCCGGAACGCAGGGCGTTCACCGCCCGATTCAGCAGGTCGTTGTAGAGCGCGAATCCGACCTCGGTGATCTGTCCGCTCTGTTCCGCCCCGAGCAGTTCCCCCGCACCGCGAATTTCCAGGTCGTGACTGGCCAGCGTGAAACCCACGCCCAGGTCCTCGAGCGCGGCGATGGCCTCGAGGCGCTTGCGCGCATCCGCGGTCATCGCCTTGGGCGGCGGGGTCAGCAGATAGGCGTAGGCACGGTGGTGCGAACGGCCCACGCGACCGCGCAACTGGTGCATCTGGGCCAACCCGAGCTTGTCCGCGCGGTTCATGATGATGGTGTTGGCGGTCGGCACGTCGATGCCGGTCTCGATGATCGTGGTGCAGACCAGGACATTGAAACGGCGGTGGTAGAAATCCAGCATGACCTGTTCCAGATCGCGCTCGCGCATCTGGCCGTGGGCGATTCCGATCCGCGCGCCGGGCAGGAGGTCCTGCAGCCTCTCCGCCGTCCGGCCGATGGTGTCGACCTCGTTGTGCAGGAAATAGACCTGGCCGCCCCGGCGGATCTCCCGCAGGCAGGCCTCCTGGATGATCGCGTCGTTCCACTCGTTGACGAAGGTCTTGATGGCCAGCCGGGCGCGCGGCGGCGAAGCGATGATCGATAGATCGCGGAGACCTGCAAGCGCCATGTTCAGGGTGCGCGGGATGGGAGTCGCGGTGAGGGTGAGCATGTCGACCTCGGCCCGGAGTTTTTTCAGCGACTCCTTGTGGCGTACGCCAAAGCGCTGTTCCTCGTCGACGATCACCAGTCCCAGATTGTGGAACGCGAGGCCGCTCTGAAGCAGCTTGTGCGTGCCGATCACGATATCGACCTTGCCGTCCGCCATGCCCTGCAGCACCGATGCCTGATCCTTCGCACTACGGAAACGGGACAGCGACTCGACGCGTACCGGCCAGTCCGCGAAGCGGTCGGAGAAATTCTGATGGTGCTGCTGGGCCAGCAGCGTGGTGGGCACCAGCACCACCACCTGCCGGTGGTTCTGTACTGCGACGAAGGCGGCGCGCATGGCCACCTCGGTCTTCCCGAAGCCGACGTCGCCGCAAACGACGCGGTCCATGGGCTGGCTGGCAGCCATGTCCGCGAGCACGGCGTCGATCGCCTGCGCCTGATCCGCGGTCTCTTCGAACGGGAAGGCGGCGGCAAATGCGTGATATTCGGGGGTCTCAACGGCGAAGGCCGTCCCTTCGCGTGCGGCGCGCCGCGCGTAGATCTCGAGCAGTTCGGCGGCGACGTCGCGCGCCTTCTCCGCCGCCTTGCGCCGCGCGCGCGACCACTGTTCACTGCCGAGGCGGTGCAATGGCGCGTGCTCGCTGTCGGCGCCGGTGTAGCGGCTGATCAGATGCAGCGAAGACACCGGCACGTAGAGCTTGGCGCCATCCGCGTATTCCAGTGCCAGGAATTCGCCGGGCCGGCCACCGACGTCCAGGGTCTGTAGACCCAGATAGCGTCCGACACCGTTCTCCTCGTGCACGACCGGCGCGCCGATGTGCAGATCGTTGAGGTTCTGGATGATGGCATCGGCATCGCGGGTGGGCTTCGCCCGGCGCCGCGACTGCATGGCGCGCTCGCCGAACAGGGCCGCCTCGGGCACTACGGCGAGGTTGTCGGGGAGCAGAAAACCTTCGGATAGCGTCGCCACGGTGAGCATGGCCGGAGCTTCGGCCGCGCGGAACGACGACCAGTCATCGACAGGCTCGGCCACGACGTCGTGCTCGCGCAGGAGCGTCAGGAGGGCTTCGCGCCGGCCCGTGGATTCCGCGGTCAGCAGCACGCGCTGGGGACTCTCGAGAAAGGCGCGCAGCCGTTCTGCGGGTTCCGGACGACCCTGCTGGATGCTGAGTTCGGGCAGGGTTTCCCGCCGGAACACCAGCTGGCGTCCGCGGCCCGGGGGCAGTGGCGAGGCGGCCGGACCCAACGCAATGCCAGAGCACCGACCGAGTGCCCCAGCCAGGGCTTCCTCATCCAGGTACAGCTCAGCCGGCGGCAGTAACGGCCGTTCCGCCTGATGACCCAGCTGGTCGTACCGCGACAGTACCTCCGTTGCAAACCGGCTGGCGGCACCGGCGATGTCGCCGAACTGCACCACGCGTGCGTCGAGGCAGTAGTCGAACAGCGTATCCAACTGTTCGAAGAAGAGCGGCAGGTAGGACTCCACACCGGCCGGTGCCAGTCCCTCGCTCACGTCCCGGTAGATGGGATGCCGGGACGGGTCGCCCGAGAAGCGTGCCCGGTAGCGGCCGCGAAAGGCCTTGATGGCCTCTGGGTTCATCGGAAATTCGTGGCTGGGCAGCACATCCAAACGCTCGATGCGCTCGGTCGAACGCTGGGTCTCCGGATCGAAGTGGCGCAGCGAGTCGATCTCATCGTCCAGGAACTCCACCCGCACGGGCAGCGCCGCGCCCATGGGAAAGACGTCCAGGATCTCTCCGCGCACCGCGAACTCGCCGTGCGTCAGGACCTGGTGCACGGCCTGGTAGCCGGCATCGGTCAGGCTGTCGCGCAGATCGAGGCGGTCGAGCTTCTGCCGCACGGTCAGAGCCAGGCACTCGCCCTGGAGCCACTGCCGTGGCGGCAGGCGCTGCATCAGGGTCGCGACCGGAACCACCACGAGCCCACGACGGAGCCCCGGCAACCGGTGCAATGTGCGCAGGCGCTCGGAAACGATGTCTTCGTGGGGGGAGAAGACATCGAAGGGGAGGGTCTCCCAATCCGGAAGGCGCAGCACCGGGAGATCGCTGTCCGCGGCAAAGAACCGCCATTCGGCAATCCATTGGTCGGCGGCTTCGGTGCTTTCGGTGACGACCAGCAGCGGATGCGGGAAGCCCTCGGCGGCCTGGGCAAGGGCCAGGACAGCGGGGGTGAAACCCAACTCCGCCCAGGTTTCGAATCCGGAAACGGGTAGACGCCCGGGTTTCAGGGGGTCTCGGGCGGCGTCAGGCATGTGGCATTCACTGGTTTGAGCAAGGTGCCGGGTATTATACGGGCAAGGTACCAGCGCGCGGACCGCACGCCGAGGCGCCGGTCCGTGCCTGACAGTCGCGCGGCCTTCACACGGCCGTTTCAGCTACCCCGGCTGCTGTGCCGTCCAGGACGGTCGCCGGGTCATGAATCAACGGGTTTCCGCCGTCCCGCAGGAGTTCATTCCCAGCAGGCTGTATGCGGGGCACCAGCGCATGAGGCCGGTGGCCAGGGGGATGATGCCGAGCAGACCCCACAGGGTTTGCGGCCCGATGAAGACCAGGGCCAGAAGGACGACACCGACGGCGATGCGCAGACCGCGGTCGATGGTACCGACGTTCAGGGTAGGTTTCAGATTCACTGGGCACGCTCTCCGAGTTGTAGGGAACTGCTTCGATCACCCGAGCGCCCTTCGGTTCAATCGATGAAGCGGCGCAACAGGTCAGCATAGGCATCGATGCGGCGGTCCCGAAGGAAGGGCCACTGCCGCCGGACCTCTTCGGTGCGCGCCGGGTCGATCGCCGCCGTGAGCATCTGGGGGGCGTCCGTGCCCGCCTGGGCCAGGAATTCCCCCTGAGGTCCGGCAATGAAGCTGGAGCCCCAGAAGTCCGCGCCGGCCGTGGTTCCACCTGGATCGGGCTCGAAGCCTACGCGGTTGCACGCCAGCACCGGAAGATTGTTCGCGACGGCATGTCCGCGCTGGACCGTGATCCAGGCCTCGCGTTGCCGTGTCCGCTCCTCCGGGGTATCGCCGGGATCCCAGCCAATGGCGGTCGGGTAGATCAGGAGTTCGGCTCCGGCAAGGGCCATCAGGCGTGCCGCCTCGGGATACCACTGGTCCCAGCAGACGAGCACCCCCAGGCGCCCCACGGAGGTATCGATCGGTTGAAACCCGAGATCCCCCGGGGTGAAGTAGTACTTCTCGTAATACCCGGGATCGTCGGGGATGTGCATCTTCCGATAACGCCCCGCGAGCCGGCCGTCACGTTCGAAGACCACTGCGGTGTTGTGATAGATCCCCGCAGTGCGCCGTTCGAAGAGGGAACCAACCAGCACCACTCCGTGTTCCCGCGCCATCGCCCCCAACGCTGCGGTGGAGGGACCGGGCACCGGTTCGGCCCGGTCGAACTCCGCCGGCGTCTCCACCTGGCAAAAATAGGGGCCGGTGTGCAGCTCGGCAAGGACCACGAGATCGGCCCCGGCCGCCGCAGCTTCGGATACGGCGGCCGCAGTCGCCCTCAGGTTGCTCTCGCGGTCGCTGGCGTTGCGGTGCTGGATCAGGGCGACGTGCATCGGATCACCGTACGGGTCATTGCCGGGGTTCAGTGTGGGAGGACGCCTACGGGGAACTGCATGGTCAGGCAATGCAGGCTGCCGCCCTGTCGGATCAGCTCACGACAGTCGATGCCGACCACACTGCGCCCCGGGAAGGCCGCGCCGAGGCGTTCCAGTGCCACCTCGTCGGCAGGGTCATCGTAGACGGGTACCAGTACGGCTTCGTTGATGACCAGAAAGTTCGCATGGGTCGCAGGCAGGCGCCTGCCTTCGTCGAGGATGGGTGCGGGGAGGGGCAGGGGAATGAGGGTGTACGGCTCACCCGAGGGCTGTCGGAACTGCGCGAGCTGTTCGGCCATCCGCTGCAACCCGTCGCACTGGGGATCACCGCTGTCATTGCATTCCACGTGCGCGATGGTCTCGCCGTCACAGAAACGGGCGAGGGTGTCGATATGACCATCGGTGTCATCGCCCTCCAGATGTCCATGATCGACCCAAAGGAGCCGCTGCGCACCGAGATGCTGTAACAGCCGTTCCTCGATGCCATCCCGGGACAGTTCCGGGTTGCGCGTCGGCGTCAGCAGGCATTGGCTGGTGGTCATGATCGTGCCCGCGCCATCCGATTCGATGCTGCCACCCTCCAGTACCAGATCAATCGCCTCAACGGGGACCGCGCCGAAGCGTCCCTGAGCGGCCAGGTTCCGCGTCAACAGGTTGTCGTGCTCCGCCGGGAACTTCCCGCCCCACCCATTGAAGGAAAAATCGAGCAGGACGGGTTGGCCGTGCTCGACGATGGTGAGCGGTCCGTGGTCACGAGCCCAGGTGTCATCGGCCTTGGCGATGCCCAGTTGCACACGGTCGAGGTCTGCCCCGGCCTGTGCGAGGAGGGAGAGCACGTGGACGCGGTGATCGGTATCCTGGCAGACCACCAGCAGGGATTCATGTCGCGCGATCATTGCCCCGATTGCGGCAAAGACCGGTTCCACGGCATCCAGCCGCGACGACCAGTCCGTGCCTGCGTGCGGCCAGGTCAGTTGAACCCCGCTCTGGGGCTCCCATTCCGCGGGCAGCCTGCGTTCGGATGCTTCCCGGATCACCGAGGCTGAGGTGTGTGGGAGCCGTGCACCACGCTATGCAGGACGAACGCGCCCTCGAACACCACGGAGAATCCATCATAGTCCCAGCGTGTGATCGGCGGCTGTCGCGGCGCGCCGCCGCCAACGGTGGCGAAGCGTTCCATGGGCTGCCCGTGCCGTGCGACCACGTGGCTCTGGTGCTGTCCCCGGGTGGGCAACCCGGGTTCCGTCATCACGGAATAGGTTCCCGGCCCAATCTTCAGCACTTCGGCCTGGGCCAGCGGGGCGGCCAGCATCAGGGCCAGCGGGGCGACCAGTGTCCAGCGGGGGACCATTCTCCCGGGCATGCGCGCTCTCCTCGTCAATCGTCTTTCGGAATCATAGCACTGGGGCCGGGTGCAGAGGGAAATCGCGTGCACACGCGCCGCTTCGGGCCCTGGGTGGGCTGGAATGCCGGGTCTTGGCGGACGCGTAAGGAATGGTAGGCGCGCAGCCTCCCCTCTGGCATGATTCCGCCATGTTCAAGCCACTCCCGATTGCCATCGGTCTGCGTTATACGCGGGCCAAGCGCCGCAACCATTTCATTTCCTTCATCTCCGTCGTGTCGATGATCGGGCTGATCCTGGGGGTCACGGCCCTGATCACCGTTCTCTCGGTCATGAACGGATTCGAGCGCGAGTTGCGTGAGCGCATCCTGGGTATGGCTTCGCATGCCACCATCCAGGCCTTCGACGGTTCCCTTCCAAACTGGCAAGAGCTCTCGCGGCAAGTCGAGGATGAGGATCCCAGGGTTCTTGCGGTTGCGCCTTACGTCGCCGGCGAGGCGATGCTCAGCGCCTTCGGCAACATCTCCGGAGCCTTGGTGCGCGGGATTGACCCGGCATCGGAGCAGCGCGTGGCTCTGATCGGGGAACACATGATCCGGGGCAACCTCGAGGACCTGGAGGCGGGCGCTTTTCGCGCGGTTCTGGGGTACGAGCTCGCGGTGCAACTCGGAATCCGCGTCGGCGACAGCATCGTGCTGATGGCGCCTCAGGCCAGCGTGACCCCGGCCGGCGTGCTGCCGAGGATGCGTCGCTTCGAGGTCACCGGCCTGTTCGAGGTGGGCATGTACGAGTTCGATCGCGGCACGGCGTTCATTCACCTCGACGATGCGCGAGCGGTATTCCAGACAGGCGAGGGCGTGACCGGACTGCGACTGCGACTGAGTGACATGATGCAGGCTGGAATCATCAGCCGCGACGTGGCCCGTTCGCTGGATGGGATGTTCCGGGTTTCCGACTGGACTCAGCAGCATGCCAACCTCTTTCGCGCGATTCAGATGGAGAAGGTGGTGATGTTCATCATTCTGTCGCTGATCGTTGCGGTGGCGGCATTCAACATCGTGTCGACGCTGGTGATGCTGGTGACCGACAAACAGTCGGATATCGCCATCCTGCGGACCCTCGGGCTGAAGCCCTCCGCGGTCATGCTCGTGTTCATCGTGCAGGGAGTCATCATCGGCGCCGTCGGCGTGATGCTCGGTGTGGTCGGCGGCGTCACTCTGGCCCTGAACATCGACGTGGTGGTCCCGTTCATCGAACGCGTGACGGGAACGCAATTCCTTGCCGCTGACGTGTACTACATCGACGAACTGCCCAGTGATCTGCGCCTCCAGGACGTGCTCCGCATCAGCGGCCTGGCGTTCGTGCTGACCCTTCTGGCCACGCTGTTTCCCGCGTGGCGGGCGGCCCGCACCCGACCGGCCGAGGCCCTGCGCTATGAGTGAGGCAGAGATCGTACTCGAGGCCCGGGGTCTGGAACGGCGCTTCCGCGAGGGCAGCCTCGACGTCAGCGTGCTCAATGGGATCGATCTGCAGATCCGGCGTGGCGATCAGCTGGCGATCGTGGGCGTCTCGGGCTCGGGCAAGAGCACCTTGCTGCAGCTGTTGGGCGGACTCGACCTGCCGACCGCGGGGAACGTGACGCTATTCGGCCAGGACTGGTCGCGGATCAGCGATGCCCGTCGCGGCACCCTGCGTAACCTGCACATCGGCTTCGTCTACCAGTTCCATCATCTGCTGCCGGAATTCACCGCGCTGGAAAACGTGGCGATTCCCTTGATGATCCGGGGAGAAGCGACGCGAAAGGCAAAGACGGAGGCCGCCGAGTGGCTGGCCCGTGTCGATCTCGCGGACCGGGGTGCGCACAAGCCCTCCGAGCTGTCGGGTGGCGAACGACAGCGGGTCGCGATCGCGCGGGCCATGGTGACGCGTCCGGCGGTTATCCTGGCGGACGAGCCAACGGGCAATCTTGACCGTGATCGAGCGCAGCGGGTCTTCGCCTTGCTGCAGGAGATGAATCAGGCGAGCGGCAGCGCATTGGCACTGGTCACCCACGACCCGACGCTGGCCGAGCGCATGGATCGGACAGTTCGACTGGTGGATGGTTTGATGACGGAGGACTGATCAGCGGTTTTCGGGACCCGGCTTCGAATCATAGGGGTTGTGCTGACTCCGGATCAGGCGGCGGCGCAGGCGTGCGCGCCTGATTTTCAGGCGCTCCATGACGCTGAACCACCAGAGCACGCGGACCACCAGATACCCGGCGGCAGAGGCGACCACGGCCAGCACCAGGCTGCCGGTGACCAGCGGCTTCCAGATCGTCAGTAGATCGCCGGTGAACCATTCCATGGTCATCTCCACGCGGAATGAGCGCCGCGGTTCGTTCAGGATCCAGCGTCCGATCGTGTACGCAGTGTAGAATATGGGCGGCATGGTCAGGGGATTGGATACCCAGACCAGCAGGACCGATATGGGCAGATTGACGCGCACCCAGATTGCAATCGCGGCCGCGAGCAGCATCTGCATCGGTATCGGCAGGAAGGTCACGAAGAGCCCCACGGCAAACGCACCAGCGACGGAGCGCCGGTTCAAATGCCACAGATCAGGCGCGCGCAGGCGCGGACCCAGCACATCCAGCGCACGGTGGCCCCGCACCGATTCATAGGCCGGGAACCAACGCTTGATGAATTTTTTCGCCATGGATCAGTGGGCACGCTGCCGCGCGCGGGGAGATGCGTCAAGAGCGGCCGCCAACTCCTGGTCGGCCCCCCAGGTGAGGGCTGGCCGCATCATATTTCCGTTCCTGCCGGGATGGAACCGTGATTCTGTTCGCCGGCGCTTTGGTGACCGGGGTGCTGGCCCTGCACCTGTTGCCCACCCTGCCCGAATGGCCCTGGGCAGCCCTGGCACTGCCGGCCCTGGCGCTCGCCGGGCACCGGCTCACACGCCCTGTCAGCGGGTTCCTGCTCGGATGCGCACTCGCGGGAATGCACGGTCAGGCCTGGACGGACCGTGCCGTACCCGCGGCCCTGTCGGGCACCGAGGTCACGGTGATCGGCACCGTCCAGGGTATTCCGGACCACGGAGCGCGTCGCTCCCGATTTGTCCTTAGCGTCGATGAGACCATCATCGCACCGGCGTCGTTCCGGGCAGAACGCCTGCGCGTGACCCTTTTCCCCGCGGATCCGCGCCTCGCGCCCGGCGACCGTGTCCGCGTCACCCTTCGCCTGCGACCGCCCCGGGGTTTGCACAATCCCGGTGGGTTCGATTACGGGGCATGGCTGTACCGCGCTGGCATTCATGGGCTGGCGAGCGTTCGGGGCAATGTGGAGCATCTCGAGGGCGCGCCCGCCGGGTGCGCAACACTGGATTTGCATCGGCTGCGCGCGGCGGTTCGGGATGCGATGCTCGCGGCCCATCCCGATGCCCGGCACCCTGGTGTCATGCAGGCGCTCGTCATCGGCGACAGGGGCGCGATGGACCCCGACGATTGGCGGCGCTTTCTGCATACCGGAACGAATCATCTGATGGCCATCTCCGGGCTGCACGTGGGATTGGTGGCGGGTTTCGCCCTGTTGCTGGGACGCGGCGCGTGGCGAAGACTGCCCTGGTTGCGCCGGGCTCTTCCGCTGCACTGGTTCGGTGCCCTGGTTGCGATGTCTGCGGCTGCAGCCTACGCCGCACTCGCGGGTTTCAGCATTCCGACGCAGCGGGCGCTGGTCATGCTGATACTCGTGAGTGTAGCGGTCCTGGCGCGACGCGACCCGCTTTCCTGGCGCGTTTATGCGGGCGCGTTGGTCCTCGTGGTCGCGGTCGCACCAGCCAGCGTCCTCGCCCCCGGCTTCTGGTTTTCCTTCGGGGCCGTGGCAGTCATTCTCGTGCTGCTTCAGGGACGGGTGCACCCGCCGGGTCCCAGGGGATGGCTGCGGATCCAGGTGATCCTCGCCGTCGCGCTGTTGCCGCTCAGTGTCGCCTGGTTTCAGTTGGGTTCCTGGATCGCGCCGATGGCCAACCTGGTGGCAGTCCCGGTCGTCAGCTTCCTGGTGTTGCCGGTCTTGCTCGCCGGGGCGGCCCTCGCACTGCTCTGGGTTCCCCTGGGTACGCCTTTGCTCTGGTGGGCGGACGTTTGGCTTGCGCTGCTGCTGCAGGCGCTGGAGCTTCTCCTGGTCGTGCCGGGCGCCGTTGCGGAGATGGCCGTGCCCTGGCCCGGGGCCGTTCTGGCGGGGGTGGGGGTCGTCCTGCTCCTGTTTCCGCGCGCCCGGAACCTTCTGCCCTGGGCGGGACTCGCCTGCCTGCCGCTCGTATTGCCTCTATCGTCACCGATCGCCGAGGGCGACTTCCGGGCCGAGATGCTGGACGTCGGGCAGGGGCTTGCGGTCGTCGTCCAGACACGAAGCCACGTCCTAGTGTACGACGCGGGACCGGCCTGGGAGCAAGGCTTTGACTCCGGGGCGGCAGTGGTCCTGCCTGCCCTGCGCCGGCGTGGTGTACGCAGCATCGATCGGATCCTGGTCAGCCACGAGCACATGGATCACCGGGGCGGGGTCGCCGCCGTTGTCTCCGGCCTGCCGGTGCGGGAGATTCTAAGCCGCCGTGGCGATGCCGTGGCAGACGAGGGGGCCTGCGAGGCCGGCATCGCCTGGGAGTGGGACGGAGTCCGTTTCGCGACCCTCCATCCGCCCCCTTTTTGGGACAGCGGCAATGCCGCCTCTTGCGTGCTTGCAGTGCAGGGTCGGCACGGTCGTCTCCTGCTGACCGGTGATCTGGAGGGCCTCGGGGAGAGCGTGCTGGTACGCGCCAAGGGCGACCGCTTGCGTACCGATGTGCTGCTGGTACCGCATCACGGTGCCGCGGGGGTGCTGAGCCGTGGTCTGCTCGAGGCCGCCGCACCCGAAGTGGTTTGGGTGAGCAGCGGGTTCGACAATCGCTTCGCCCATCCGGCCCCCGATGTACGAAGACGGCTGGATGCGCGCTGCGTTCCCCTGTTCGACACGGCGGAACGAGGCATGATCTGGTTGGAAACCGGCCCGGGTGGCATCCGCCTCGGACCCGGGAGCCGGGTCGAGCACCGACGTTTCTGGCACCCGCCCGTTTCGCCGACGCCGCCCCTTCCCGGGCATTGCCGCGACGAGGGATCCAACACGCTGCTGGGGCCGGGAAGCGGTGGGGCCATGTAGAATGCAGGCATGAACCCGCCCCTGCCAGATACCATCCGCCCCATCCGCTTCGCAGACGGGGTGCTTTACCTGTTGGACCAGCGCCGACTGCCGGTTGAGACCCGGGAGAACGCCTACACGGAACTGCAAGCCGTCGCGACGGCGATCCGCGACATGGTGGTGCGCGGGGCGCCTGCCATCGGCATCGCCGCCGGTTTCGGCGTCGTGCTCGCCTGCGAGGCGGCGCGCAAACGAGGGGGGCATCCCTGGCGCGCAGAGGTCGACACCGCGATGGAACAACTGGCGGCGTCGCGCCCGACTGCGGTGAACCTGTTTTGGGCGCTGGACCGGATGCGGCGGGTGCTGGACAGCTGTGCGTCGGCAGAGGACGCCTGTGCGGCTTCGCTGGCGACGGCGCAGACGATGCTCGAAGACGACATTGCCGCCAACCGACGCATGGGCGAGTTGGGTGCGGCACTGATCACGCCCGGCCGCGCGGTCCTGACCCATTGCAACACCGGATCCCTGGCTACCGGCGGGTTCGGTACTGCGCTGGGGGTGATCCGTTCCGCCTGGGCAGGCGGGCGCGTCACCGAGGTCTTTGCCGACGAGACCCGTCCCTGGCTCCAGGGCGCCCGGCTCACGGCCTGGGAGTTGGTGCAGGATGGCATCCCCGTGCGCCTGCTCTGCGAGGGCGCAGCGGCCAGCCTGTTACGCTCCGGTGCGGTGGGTTGGGTGATCGTCGGGGCCGACCGCATCGCCGCCAACGGCGATACCGCCAATAAGATCGGCACCTACGGGTTGGCGGTGCTGGCACGAGAACACGGTGTGGGCTTCATGGTCGCGGCGCCGGTAAGCACCATCGACTTCGACATGGATGACGGTTCGGAAATCCCGATCGAGACGCGCCCGGAGTCCGAGGTGCTGGAACTCGCCGGGCAGCAGGTTGCCGCCCATGGCGCTCGGGCCTGGAATCCGGCCTTCGACGTGACCCCTGCCCGGTTGATCGATGCCATCGTGACTGAGCAAGGCGTGGTGCGGCGCCCGGACCGACAGGGCCTGGCAGCACTCGGGAAGGGGCCTCCAGGCTGAGGGGGCAAGCAGGGCGCGCCGTGCGGGCCCTGCTATGGTAAGATTACGGGTTTATCCTCCCCGGAAAACGCCGCAAACCTATGGCCGAATTCGCCAAGGAAGTATTCCCGGTCAATCTCGAAGACGAGATGCAGCAGTCCTACCTCGATTACGCGATGAGCGTGATCGTCGGCCGGGCGCTTCCTGACGTCCGCGACGGCCTGAAGCCCGTCCATCGGCGGGTGCTGCACGCGATGCGGGAGCTCGGAAACGAGTTCAACAAGCCGTACAAGAAATCGGCCCGCGTGGTCGGTGACGTGATCGGTAAATACCACCCGCACGGCGACAGCGCCGTCTACGACGCCATCGTCCGCATGGCCCAACCCTTCTCGATGCGCTACATGCTCGTCGACGGGCAGGGCAACTTCGGTTCGGTCGACGGTGACGCACCCGCGGCCATGCGGTACACCGAAGTGCGCATGGCCCGCATCGCGCAGGAACTGCTGGCGGACATCGACAAGGAGACGGTCGACTTCGTCGAGAACTACGACGGCTCCGAGCGCGAACCCTCGGTGATGCCGAGCAGGTTTCCGAACCTGCTGGTCAACGGCTCCGCGGGTATCGCGGTGGGCATGGCGACGAACGTGCCCCCGCACAACCTGGGCGAAGTCATCGACGCCTGCGTTGCCCTGATCGACGATCCCGAGATCGGGGTCGATGGCCTGATGGACTATCTCCCCGGTCCGGATTTCCCGACCGCGGCCATCATCAACGGCGCCGATGGCATCCGCGATGCCTATCGCACCGGCCGCGGGCGGGTGTACATCCGGTCGCGTACACACATGGAACCGCTGGAAGGTGGGCAGCGCGAGGCGATCATCGTCACCGAGCTGCCGTATCAGGTGAACAAGGCTCGGCTGATCGAGAAAATCGCCGAACTGGTGAAGGAGCGCAAGCTCGAGGGCATCAGCGAACTGCGCGACGAGTCCGACAAGGACGGCATGCGCATCGTGATCGAACTGAAGCGCGGCGAGATGCCGGAGGTGGTCCTGAACCACCTGTTCATGCACACGCAGATGCAGAACGTTTTTGGCATCAATATGGTTGCGTTGGTCGAGGGGCAGCCGAAACTGCTGGACCTGCGCCAGATCCTCGAGGCCTTCCTCCGCCACCGCCGTGAGGTGGTGACCCGGCGCACGATCTTCGACCTGCGCAAGGCGCGGGAACGGGCGCACATCCTCGAAGGCCTGGCGATCGCGCTGGCGAACATCGACGAGATCATCGCACTGATCCGTGGCGCATCGAGCCCGGCCGAGGCGAAGGCCGGGCTGCTGGCCAGGACCTGGGGTCCGGGGGGCGTCACCGCGATGCTGGATCGCGCCGGGGCCCGCGCCTCGCGGCCGGAGGAGTTGCCTGCGGAGTTCGGACTCTCCGGTGAGGGTTACCGGCTTTCCGAGAGCCAGGCGCAGGCGATCCTGGATCTCCGGCTGCACCGACTGACCGGGCTCGAGCAGGACAAGATCCTCGACGAGTACCGGCAGTTGCTGGACCAGATCGAGGACCTGCTCGACATCCTGGGATCCGGCGAGCGCCTGCAGGAAGAGATCCGCAACGAACTCCTCGCGGTGCGCGAGCAGTACAACGATGCCCGCCGCACCGAGATCCGGGCGGCCCACACCAACCTGACGCTGGAAGACCTGATCGGGGAAGAGGACGTGGTGGTCACGCTGTCCCACGCCGGGTATGTCAAGTACCAGCCGGTGACGGCCTACCGGGCGCAGCGCCGCGGTGGGCGCGGCAAGGCCGCGACCAGCTTCCGCGAGGAGGACTTCATCGACCGCCTGGTGGTGGCCAATACCCATGACACCATCCTGTGCTTCTCCAGCCGGGGCCGGGTCTACTGGATCAAGGTCTACGAACTGCCCCAGGGCAGCCGTGCCGCGCGTGGCAAACCGATCGTGAATCTGCTGCCGCTGGAGGCGAACGAACGCATCAACGCGATCCTGCCGGTGCGCAGCTACGGCGAGGATCAGTTCGTCTTCATGGTGACGACGTCGGGCACAGTCAAGAAGACCCCGCTGACCGACTTCTCGCGGCCCCGCAGTACCGGCATCATCGCGGTGGACCTGCGCGAGGGTGATCGGCTGGTGGATGTGGCGCTGACCGACGGAAGCCGCGACGTGATGCTGGTCACCTCGGGAGGGAAGGCCGTGCGCTTCCCCGAAACGGATGTGCGCGCGATGGGACGGACCGCCTGTGGTGTGCGCGGCGTGCGCATGGAGGATTCGCAACAGGTCATCGCCCTGATCATCGTGGACGAGGGTTCGGCCCTGTTCGCCAGCGAGTTCGGCTTCGGCAAGCGCACCCGCTTCGACGAATTCCCGGTGCACCGCCGGGGTGGGCAAGGCGTGATCGCGATGCAGTGTGCCGGGCGCAACGGGACCCTGGTCGGCGCGGCCAGGGTGCTGGATGATCACGAGGTCATGTTGATCACCGACGGTGGCACGCTGGTGCGCACGCCGGTGGAGCAGATTCCGCTGATCGGACGCAATACCCAGGGCGTAAGGCTGATCCGCCTTGGCGAAGGCGAGCGGCTGGTGGAGCTGGCGCGCGTGGAGAAGCTGCAGGGAGAAGACGACCCAGAAAATGGCGACGGGCTCCCCGGCGAATCCGAAGCCGACGCACCAAACGGGGACGACGCCGGGGCGAATGCCTCCGGGGCGGACAACGGAGACCAAGAATGAGTCGAGTGTTCAACTTCAGCGCAGGGCCGGCCGCTCTTCCGGAGTCGGTGCTGCAGCGTGCGCAGGCGGAGTGGATGGATTTCCGCGGCGCCGGCATGGCGGTGATGGAAATGAGTCATCGCGGCAAGATCTTCATGGAGGTCGCGGCGAAGGCGGAGCGGGATCTGCGCACCCTGCTCGCGGTTCCCGAAGAGTATGCAGTGCTGTTCCTGCAGGGTGGGGCGACCGGCCAGTTTGCCGCGGTACCCCTGAATCTGCGCAGCGGCAGCCAGGGCATGGACTACATCGACACCGGGGCCTGGTCGGGCAAGGCGATCAAAGAGGCCCAGAAGTACGGGCCGGTGAATATCGTGGCCAGTAGCCAGAGTCACGGCTATGCGTCGATCCCCGACCCCGCGACCTGGAAGCTGGACCCGGACGCGGCCTACGTACACTACACACCCAACGAGACGATTGGCGGCGTGGAGTTCCACTTCGTGCCGGATACCGGAACGGTTCCGCTGGTCGCGGACATGTCCTCGACCATCCTTTCGCGACCCCTGGATGTCTCGCGCTACGGCGTGATCTATGCCGGTGCCCAGAAGAACATCGGCCCAGCGGGTCTGACCCTGGTCATCGTGCGCAGGGATCTTCTCGACCGCAAGTCACCGACGGTACCAGCCGTCTTCGACTACGCCGTGCAGGCGAAGAACGACTCCATGTACAACACGCCCCCGACGCTGGCCTGGTATCTGTCCGGCCTGGTCTTCGAATGGCTGCTGGAGCAGGGCGGTCTTGCTGCGATGGGCGAGGCGAACCGGCGCAAGGCGGACAAGCTGTATCGCTTTGTGGACAACTCCGAGTTCTATCGGAACCCGGTGGAACCCTCGGCCCGTTCCTGGATGAACGTGCCGTTCATTCTGGCCGACGATGCCCTCGACGGCAGTTTCCTGAAACAGGCGACGGATGCCGGTCTGTCCGGTCTGAAGGGACACCGGTCGGTGGGCGGCATGCGGGCGAGCCTCTATAACGCGGTACCCGAGGGCGCTGTGGACGCCCTCGTCGAATTCATGGCCGACTTCGAGCAACGGCACGCCTGATCAGGGACACAGCATGTTTCGCATACAGACCTTCAACAACATCGCCGTTCGCGGCCTGAACCGGTTTCCGCGCGAGCAGTACGAGGTGGCCTCTTCTCTGCAGGGACCGGACGCGATCATGCTGCGTTCCCACAACCTGCATGAGACCCCGATTCCCGAGTCCGTGAACGCCGTGGGACGAGCCGGCAGCGGGGTGAACAACATTCCGGTCGAGGCCTTGTCGGCGCGGGGCGTGGCGGTGTTCAACGCACCGGGCGCAAATGCCAACGCGGTGAAGGAGCTCGTCATTGGCGGGTTGCTGCTGGCGGCTAGGAATCTGATTCCCGCGAACGAGTATCTGCGCGGACTGGACCCCAGCGATCCCGACTTCCAGAAGCGCGTCGAAGACGGCAAGAAGCGATTCGTCGGCTTCGAACTCCCGGGGCGGACCATGGGGGTGATCGGTCTCGGAGCGATCGGCGTGAAGATCGCCAACGCGGCACGCGGCCTGGGCATGGACGTGATCGGGTACGATCCCAAGATCACCGTGGAGAGCGCCTGGCGACTGGAGGCCGCCGTGGATCGGGCCCGCACCGTGGACGCGGTGATCAGCCTGGCCGACGTGATCACTTTCCACGTGCCCCTGAACGACCAGACCCGCAACATCCTGGATGCCGTGCGGGTCCGCTCGCTGAAGCCCGGCGCGATCGTGATCAACCTCGCACGCGAAGGCGTGGTCGACGATGCGGCGCTCGGCGCTGCATTGGACGCCGGTCAGATCCACGCCTACGTGACGGACTTTCCATCGCCGGCACTGCTCGGGAATCCTCGGGTCGTCATGCTTCCCCATTTGGGCGCGTCGACGGTCGAGTCCGAGGAGAACTGTGCGGTCATGGTGGCGGACCAGCTGCGCGATTATCTGGAAAACGGCAACGTGCGCAATGCCGTCAACCTTCCCAATTTGTCGCTGGAGCGCAAGGGCGCCGCCCGGCTGTCCATCGTCAACCGCAACCTGCCCGATCGGGTGGGCCAGATTTCGCATGTCCTGGGGCAGAAGGGCGTCAACATCGTGCACATGGTCAACGAATCGCGGGGCGATCTGGCTTACACGCTGCTGGACGTCGAGACTCCGATCGACGCTGCGACCGCCGAGGCCATCGCCGGAATCGACGGGGTTCTTCGTTCCCGGGTCCTGTAGTGTCGGATTCCGCGGATCTCGAGCGCCTGCGCAAGCGCATCGACCGGGTCGATGCGGAATTGCTGCGGCTGCTGAACGAGCGGGCGAGTTGTGCGGAGGAGGTCGCGTCGGTCAAGCGCAGCGAGGGCGATCCGCGCTTCTACCGTCCGGAGCGGGAGGCCGTGATCCTGCGGCAGGTGCGCGAACGGAACCCCGGGCCCCTGCCCGATGCTGCGTTGGTGCGCATCTTCCGCGAGATCATGTCGGAATGCCTGGCCCTGGAAGAACCTCTGAAGGTTGCCTACCTGGGGCCAGAGGGAACCTTTACGCACCTGGCTACCCGCAAGCACTTCGGACAGGCTGCGGCCCTGCAGCCGTTGACCGCCATCGACACGGTTTTCCGTGAAGTGGAATCGGGCCGAGCCCACTTCGGGGTGGTGCCGATCGAAAACAGCACCGAAGGAGTGGTGACTCACACCGTCGACTGTTTTCTGGAATCGCCGCTGCTCATCTGTGGAGAGGTAATCCTGCCGGTACAGCACCATTTGTTGTCGCGCAGCGAGCGCCTGGAGGACGTGCAGGTGGTGATGGCCCATCCTCAGGCCCTGGCCCAGTGCAGGCAATGGCTGGACCGGGAACTGCGCGGCGCGGAACGGCGCCACGCCGCCAGCAATGCGCGCGCGGCGCAGGATGCGGCCGCGCTGCCCCATGCCGCCGCGATCGCCAGCGCGGTTGCGGCGGACCTCTATGGACTGAAGGTCCTCGTCAGAAACATCGAGGACCGCGGCGACAACACGACCCGCTTTCTCGTGATCGGGCGTCTGGAGACCGCCAGCACCGGGCGCGATCGCACCTCGATCATGCTCAGCACCACAAATCGACCCGGCTCCCTGTTTGGTCTGCTCGAGCCCATCGCCGATGCCGGGATCAGCCTGACGCGCATCGAATCGCGGCCATCGCGCTGTGTGAACTGGGAATACGTGTTCTTCCTCGACCTCGTCGGCCACCAGGCCGACCCGTCGGTCGCGGCCTGTCTCGGCGAGCTGCGCAACAGTGCCGACATGCTCAAGATTCTCGGCAGTTATCCCCAGGCGGCCACCTAGTGGGCCGTTTCCCCATCCAGCCCGACCGCAGGAAGTCCCTGTTCGCGTGCTCTCGTCTCACAGGATCCCAAGCCCATGGTTGATTTCAGTGTCCTGGCCATGCCTGGTGTTCAGGCGCTCAGGCCCTATGAACCCGGGAAGCCGGTGGCCACTCTGGAACGGGAGTTGGGCATCCGCGATGTGGTGAAACTGGCGTCGAACGAGAACCCGCTGGGTCCGAGCCCGCGTGCGGTCGCGGCGATCCAGGCCGCACTGGACGATCTGCACATCTATCCGGACGGTAACAGCTTCGCACTGAAGGAGGCTCTCGCGAATCGGCATGGGCTGGCCCCCGAACAGGTGATCCTGGGCAACGGGTCGAATGAGGTCCTGGAGCTGGTTGCGCGGACATGGCTGGGCCAGGGCCGCAATGCGGTATTCTCGCAGCACGCCTTCGCGGTCTATCCACTGGTGGTTCAAGCCGTCTCCGCGGAGGGACGGGCGGCCGACGCCCTCCCCGCAGATGCCGCCCAGCCGTTCGGGCACGACCTCGACGCGATGTTCGCGCGGGTGGACGCGGATACCCGCGTGGTCTTTGTCGCCAACCCGAACAATCCCACCGGCACCTGGGTATCCGCAGGAGCCCTGGAGCGATTCCTGGCCCAGGTCCCGGCGGAAACGCTGGTTGTGGTCGACGAAGCTTACGCAGAGTACGTGGAGGCAACGGACTATCCCGACACGACACAGTGGGTACAGCGCTTTCCCAATCTGCTCGTCACCCGGACCTTTTCGAAGATCCACGGTCTTGCCGGGCTGCGTCTCGGTTACGCCGTGTCCTCGAGCGGGGTGGCCGAGCTGCTCAACCGGGTGCGGCAACCGTTCAACGTGAACTCCCTGGCCCAGACGGCCGGGTTGGCTGCGCTGGCCGATGCCGGGCATGTTGCGGAGAGCGTCCGGGTCAACCGCGAGGGGCTGGCCCAGGTGGCGGCCGCACTCGGTGAGCGGAGCCTTGAATTCATCCCCTCGGTCGGAAACTTCATCACCTTCGACGTCCGACAGCCCCCGGGGCCCGTCTACGAACGGCTGTTGCACCAGGGTGTGATCGTTCGACCCGTGGCCAACTACGGCCTGCCGACGCATCTGCGGGTGACCATTGGAACCAGGGGCGAGAACGATCGCTTCCTTGCCGCCCTCGACCATGCGCTGAAGGCATGATTCAGCGGCTTGTCATCTTCGGGGTCGGCCTGATCGGTGGTTCGCTGGCCCTGGCGCTGCGCGAGGCGGGCGCCGTTGGCGAGGTGGTGGGCTGTTCGCGCAACCCCGCGAACCTCGAAGAGGCGGTCCGCCTGGGCGTGATCGACCGCTGGACGACGAATCCGGTCGAGGCCTGTCAAGATGCCGACGTCGGCGTGCTGGCAGTGCCGATGGGATCGATGCAGGGGTTGGCTGCAGCCATTGCTACGCATTGGCCGGCCCAGGCGACCTTGACCGATGTCGGCAGCAGCAAGCAGGCCGTCATCGAGGCGGTCCGTGCCGGTTTCGGACATTTGCCCCGCCATTTCGTCGCGGGCCACCCGATCGCGGGCACCGAACGCAGCGGGGTCTCGGCAGCCTACGCGACCCTGTTCCGAGAGCGCCTGGTGATCCTGACCCCGGCCGACGAGACCAGTCCCATGGCCTCCGAGCGCGTCGCCGCGATGTGGAGGGCGACGGGCGCGCGCGTCGAATTCATGACCCCGGTGCATCACGATCACGTGCTGGCCGCCACCAGTCACCTGCCGCACGTGCTGGCGTTCGCTCTGGTCGAGTCGCTGGCCCGTATGAGCGAGAGCGACGAGATCTTTCATTACGCCGCCGGCGGGTTTCGCGACTTCACCCGCATCGCATCCAGCGATCCGGTGGTCTGGCGCGACATCTGCGTCGCCAATCGGGCCGCGATTCTCGCGGTGCTGGAGCGGTTTCAGGCCGACCTGGACGGTCTGCGCGAAGCGATCGCACGTGGCGACGGCGACGCCCTGGAGGCGCGTTTCGAGTTCGCGAAGCGGGCGCGCGACCGCTTCAGTGAGAACATGCAAGTGCAACTGGATCAGTGACCAAGATGACAACGACCTTCACGGTGGAGGCCGGCGGATCCCTGCGCGGGAGACTCCGGGTTCCGGGCGACAAATCCATCTCCCATCGCGCCATCATGCTTGGGGCGTTGGCCGAGGGTCGCACGAAGATTACCGGGTTTCTCGACGGCGAGGACTGTCTTGCGACGCTGGCGGCCTTTCAGGCGATGGGTGTTTCGATCGAGCGCCCCGAACCCAATACGGTGATCATCGATGGCGTGGGCCTGCACGGCCTGAAAGCGTCGGCCGCATCCCTGGACATGGGGAACTCGGGCACCGCCATGCGCCTGATGTGCGGAGTGCTCGCCGGGCAGGACTTCGACAGTACGCTGGTTGGCGATGCCTCGCTGAATCGACGGCCCATGCGCCGCGTGACCGAGCCCCTGGGCCGAATGGGGGCCAGGATCGATACCGACGGCGATGGCACGCCGCCGTTGCGAATCCATGGAGGACAATCGCTGCGCGGGCACAAGCACACGCTCGCGGTCGCCAGCGCCCAGGTCAAGTCGGCGCTGCTGCTGGCCGGTCTCTGGAGCGAAGGGGAGACCTGTGTGACCGAGCCGGCACCGACCCGTGATCACACCGAGCGGATGCTGGAGGGTTTCGGATGCCCTGTGCGCCGCGAGCGGCGTACCGCCTGCGTCACCGGCGACACGCCGCTCAGGGCCGGCCCCGTGGAGGTGCCTGCGGATATCTCTTCTGCCGCCTTCTTCCTTGTGGGTGCGAGCATTGCCAAGGGTTCCGACCTGTTGCTAGAGCATGTCGGCGTGAACCCGACCCGGACCGGCGTCATCGATATTCTGCGGCTCATGGGCGCGTCGATCGAAGTTCTCGACCGGCGCGAGATCGGCGGAGAGCCGGTGGCCGATCTGCAAGTTCGCTGGTCACCGCTGCGGGGCATCGCGATTCCCAGGGAGCTCGTGCCGCTGGCCATCGACGAGTTCCCGGCGCTGTTCATCGCAGCCGCCTGCGCAGAGGGGGAGACGGTCTTGACCGGTGCCGAGGAACTGCGGGTGAAGGAGAGCGATCGCATCCAGGTGATGGCGGACGGGTTGGTCGCGCTCGGCGTCGACTGCGAGGTGCTGCCAGACGGACTGCGCATACAGGGGCGCAGCCGGCTGCGCGGGGGCGTGATCCACAGTCATGGCGATCACCGTATTGCGATGTCTTTTGCGATCGCCGCGCTGCGCGCGGACGGGGCGGTCACCATTCACGACTGCGACAATGTCGCAACGTCCTTTCCCGGCTTCGGCGCACTGGCGCGCGGCGCCGGCCTCGGCATCACCGCGTCATGACCCCCGTACTCACCATCGACGGTCCCGGGGGGGCTGGCAAGGGTACGGTGAGCAAGCGCCTGGCCAGGGAATTCGACTGGCATCTGCTGGATAGCGGAGCCCTGTACCGTCTCGTGGGCGTGGCCGCGCGAAAACGTGATACCGATTTTTCAAATGTCACGGAACTCGCGGATATTGCGAGAAACCTTGATGTGGAATTCAGGGTCTCCGCCGAGGAAGAACTGGTGCAGACCTGGCTGGATGGAACCCGCGTAGATCATCTGTTGCGCGCCGAGACCGCGGGCTCCGATGCCTCTGTGGTCGCGGCTCTCCCCGCGGTGCGGGCCGCGCTGCTGGAACGCCAGCGGGCCTTCGCACAGCCGCCCGGCCTGGTCGCAGACGGCCGTGACATGGGTACGGTGGTCTTTCCCGACGCCGCGCTAAAGGTCTTTTTGACCGCAACCGCGGAGGAACGAGCGAAAAGGCGCTTTAAGCAGTTGATGGAACAAGGACTTAGTGCTAATCTGCGCGCCCTCCGGGAAGAAATGGAGGCGCGGGACCGCCGCGATCGCGAACGTGCGAGCGCTCCGCTGAAGCCGGCGGAGGACGCCTGGATCCTGGATTGCACCGGGATCGGCATCGAGGCGGTGGTGGCGATGATCCGCGAGCGATTGCGGGTCGCCCTATCTGCCCGGGAGCGGCAATAGGCCGTCATGCAGCACGCAGTAGAGCAGTAGAGCAGCAGTAGAAGTGAAACCAATCGTTCCCGCTGATGCGGGATGTGTTCAACCCAAGCCCGGATGCGGCGTTGTGTCGCAGACCGTCCCAATCACAGGTTTAACAAATCCATGAGTGAAAGTTTTGCGCAAATGCTCGAAGAGAGCATGGCCTACACCCAGATGCAGCCGGGTGCCATTCTCAGTGCCACGGTCATCCACGTCGGCCCCGATGTCGTCCTGGTCAACGCCGGACTCAAATCCGAGGGCGTAATCCCCACCGAACAGTTCATGAACGAACGTGGGGAGTTGGAAGTACAGGTGGGCGACGTGGTCGAAGTCGCGCTTGAAGCCGCGGAAGACGGCTTCGGCGAAACCCGTATGTCGCGTGAAAAGGCTAAACGCGCCAAGGCGTGGGATCGCCTGGAAAGCGCCATGGAAGACGAGAAATATGTCGTCGGCCTGATCTCCGGCAAGGTGAAGGGCGGGTATACCGTCGAGCTCGGCGATATCCGGGCGTTCCTGCCGGGCTCACTCGTGGATGTGCGTCCGGTGCGCGACACCGCGTATCTGGAAGGCAAGGAACTGGAATTCAAGCTGATCAAGCTGGATCGCCGGCGCAACAACGTGGTGGTCTCGCGCCGCGCGGTCGTCGAGCAGGAATACAGCGCCGAGCGCGAGGAACTGCTGAAGAATCTGCAGGAAGGCGTGGTTGTGAAGGGGATCGTGAAGAATCTCACCGACTACGGCGCGTTCCTGGATCTGGGCGGGATCGACGGCCTGCTGCACATCACCGACATGGCGTGGAAGCGGGTGAAGCATCCCTCCGACGTGGTCAATATCGGTGACGAGGTCGACGTCAAGGTGCTCAAGTTCGACCGCGAGCGCATGCGTGTTTCCCTCGGCCTGAAGCAGTTGGGCGAGGATCCGTGGGAGAACATCACCCGCCGCTACCCGACCGGCACCCGTATCTTCGGCCGTGTCACCAATATCACCGACTACGGCTGCTTCGTGGAGATCGAAGACGGTGTCGAGGGTCTGGTACACGTCTCCGAGATGGACTGGACCAACAAGAACGTGAACCCCGGCAAGGCCGTGGCCATCGGTGACGAGGTCGAGGTCATGATCCTTGACCTGGACGAGGAACGCCGGCGTATTTCCCTGGGCATGAAGCAGTGCCTGCAGAATCCCTGGGAAGACTTCGCCTCCAACCACAACCGGGGCGAGAAGGTGAGCGGCGTGATCAAGTCGATCACCGACTTCGGGGTCTTTGTCGGCCTTGACGGCGGCATCGACGGCCTGATCCACCTGTCCGATCTCTCCTGGCAGGTGCCTGGCGAGGAGGCGATCCGCAACTTCAAGAAGGGGGATGAGGTGGAAGCGGTGGTGCTGTCGGTGGATCCCGAGCGTGAGCGGATTTCGCTGGGCCTGAAGCAGTTGGACCGCGATCCGTTCTCCAGCTTCGTGGCCGAACACACCAAGGGCAGCATCGTGTCCGGGGTGGTCAAGGAGGTCGATGCAAAGGCCGCCGTGATCGAACTGGCCGATGGCATCGACGGCATCCTGCGCGCGGGCGACATCTCGCGTGACCGTGTCGAGGATGCACGCAGTGTGCTGAACGTTGGCGACAAGGTCGAGGCCAAGTTCATGGGCGTGGACAAGAAGACCCGCGCCATCAGCCTTTCGATCAAGGCCAAGGACTACCAGGAAGAGGCCGAGATGGTCAGCGACTACGCCAGCGCGGGTTCCACGGCCACCACCTCGCTTGGTGCGCTGCTGAAGGAAAAGATGCGCGGTAAGAACGACTGAGTCGAATACCCGTCGCCAACGGACCCGGGCGCCGCGCATTCCTGCGGCGCCCGGTGTCCCGGTACGGTACAAGCTTCCCTGGCCTGCGGCCGGACAGCAGTACGCTGCCCGAGACCGGGTGCCTCTGTGTCCGGGGGGAGCCGGTGGCCGTATGCGGATGCCTTGCTGCGGGTGGGGAACGGGCGTGGCGTCCCAGATGAGGGGAGGACGGTGGTGTGGCGTCACCGGTCCCAGCTGGATGAATAAAAATAGACAGGGGATGCGTTGCCATGACGAAGTCTGAGCTGATCGAAAAACTGGCGGAGAAGACCCCCCATCTGCCAGCCAAGGATGTCGAATTGTGCGTGAAGGCGGTGCTCGAGCGTATGAGTCAGGCGCTGGCCCATGGGGACCGGGTCGAAATTCGTGGCTTTGGCAGCTTCGCACTGCATTTCCGGCCGCCGCGTATCGGGCGCAATCCCAAGACCGGCAAGGGCGTTGCCCTGCCAGGCAAGCACGTGCCTCATTTCAAGCCCGGGAAGGAGTTGCGCGAGCGCGTGAACCAGGCGTTTGCCGATACCGGAATCTGAATCCTGTATGAGCGGGCCATGGCTCATGCTGCTGCTGCCCGTTGCGGCTGCAAGCGGTTGGCTCGCGGCGCTCTATGTCCATGCGCGTCGCCGCGTGTCACGCGAGCCCCCCCTGGACCGTTACCTCGAGGGTGTGCGCTATCTGCTGGATGATCAGACCGACCGCGCGCTGCAGGCTTTCATCGAAGTGGTCGAAGTCGACCACGAGACCTTCGAAACCCACCTGATCATCGGCCGTCTTTTCCGGCGGCGAGGCGAGGTGGACCGTGCGATCCGCATTCACCAGAATCTTGCCGCACGACCGGCCCTGACCGATGCGCAGCGTGCGCAGGCGACCTACGAAATGGGGCGGGACTTCCTCCTCGCCGGAGTGCTGGACCGTGCCGAAGTCGTCTTCCGTGAATTGATGGACTCGCCTACGGTCGGCAAACGCGCTCTGGAGGATCTGCGCAACGTCTACGAAACCCAGAGGGACTGGGCGCGTGCGATCGAGATCGGCCTGCGACTCAAGGATCAGGAGGGTTCATCGGGAGCGTTGCGCATCGCTCACTATGAGTGCGAACTCGCTCTCGAAAGACTGGACGAGGACCAGACGGACCTGGCCCTGGAACACGCGGACCGGGCCATTGATCTGTGCCCGGGCCTCTCCCGGGCGTTACTGTTGCGAGCGACGGTGGCGGAGCGCAACGGTGACATCCCGCTGTCGATTCACCTGGAGCGCGAAGCGGTCGAACGCACGCCGGCGCTGGCCACGCTGGTCGTTCCCAAGCTGGAACGTCTCTACCTGAATTCGGACATGCCCGAGGCCAGCGGCAGCCTGGAGGCCACCCTGCGCGCGCTGGCTAACGAGAAGAACATCACCGTGGCCAGCATTGCGCTGATGCGCCTGTACCGCCGCTCCAATCGGCGGGACGACGCACTGACGCAATTGCACGGGATCCTGGCGCAGCGTCCCGTGCCCACCTCAGGGCTTCTGGAGGCCGTTCGCTGGATGAAAATCCTGCCGGCGGTGCACACCTACAGCCATGAGTTCGCGGCCTTCGAGAAGGCGCTGATGGACCAGGTGCGGAGCCAACCCCTGTACCAGTGCAGCAACTGCGGCTACCAGGGCCGGGCACATGTCTGGCAATGCCCCAGCTGTCGGCGCTGGGATACCCTGCGGGGCATGGACCTGGACCTGGACCAGCCGCCGAACCAGACCTTCCAATGACAAGTACAACTGACATGAATAATGATCCACAACTGATTGTCGCACTGGATTTTCCGGACCGAATCGCAGCCGAGAGAATGGCCGGCCAGCTGGACCCGCGTCAGTGCGCGGTGAAGGTGGGTTTCGAGCTGTTCGTTGCCGCGGGACCGAGGCTCGTGGAGGACCTCCAGACGCTGGGATTTCGAGTTTTCCTCGATCTCAAGTTTCACGACATCCCCAACACGGTAGCTGGCGCCTGCCGCGCCGCTGCGCGCCTGGGCGTCTGGATCGTGAACGTGCATGCCACGGGCGGGCTGGAAATGATGCGGGCGGCCCATGACGCGGTGCGGGAGATCCGGCCCGAGACGCGGCTCATCGCAGTGACCGTGTTGACGTCCAGCGATGCGGAAACCCTACGTGGGATCGGCATCGACCGCAGTCCTGAGCAGCAGGTGCTGCGCCTTGCCGATCTGGCCGTGAGCGAAGCCGGCCTGGACGGGCTGGTGTGTTCCCCGCTGGAGGCGTCAGTGCTGCGCCAGCGCCTCGGCAGCAAGCCCTGGCTGGTGACGCCGGGGATACGCCCCGGTGACGGCGCTGGCGATGACCAGAAGCGCGTCATGACCGCGAGCGCCGCATTCCGGGCCGGCGCGAGTCATATCGTCGTCGGCAGGCCCATTACGCAGGCCTCCGATCCCGCGGCCGCCGTCGCTGCGATCCTGGCAGAGATTCCCGAAGAGGTCTGATTCCCGAAGTCGACAGGGTCGGGAGGTGGTGGTCAAGCAGCCGAAGTACGCCTGCGACCCCTTTGCCCGCAGGCGGAATCGGGGTTAGGATACCGTCGGTGCCGGGATTGGCACCGTGCTACCAACGCAAAACATGGAGGTTGTCAACATGAAGCAGTGGATTCTTGCCGTACTTTTCCTGATGCTGGTCGCCGTGCCGGCTGCGTGGGCCACTGGCCCCGTGAATGTCAACACTGCGTCAGTCGAGGAGTTGGCCCAACTCGGCAATGTCGGACCGGCCAAGGCGGCCGCAATCGTTGCATACCGCGAGGAGAATGGCCCTTTCCGCTCGATACAGGAACTCACACGGGTCACCGGCATCGGTGAACGCACCGTTGAGATGAACCTCGATCGAATCGCTTTTGAATAAGGCCTGACCCGAAGCGGGCCACCTGCTGTGGCCCGCTTCGCACCCCAGACAAACGCATAGAGAGAGCATGACCAAAAACCCGCAGCAACGCATTCGAATGGCCGTCTTCCCCGTAGCCGGCATGGGCACACGTTTCCTTCCGGCCACGAAGGCCAATCCGAAGGAGATGCTGCCGGTGGTCGACAAGCCACTGATTCAGTACGCCGCGGAGGAAGCCGTCGCCGCCGGTATCGAGACCCTGGTCTTCGTCACCGGCCGCAACAAGCGGTCCATCCCGGACCACTTCGACAAGGCGTACGAACTCGAGACCGAACTGGCCGAGCGCGGCAAGACCGCGCTGCTGGAACTGGTGCGCAATATCGTCCCGCCAAACGTCACCTGCGTCTATGTGCGCCAGACCGATGCCCTGGGTCTTGGCCACGCGGTCGCCTGCGCTCGCCCGATCGTGCAACACGAGCCTTTCGCGGTGATCCTGGCGGACGATCTGATCGTTAGCCATGATGGCGGCGCGCTGGCGCAGATGGTGGAACAGTTCAACGAGTTGCAGTGCAGCGTGCTCGGCGTGGAGGAGGTCCCGGCCGAGGAAACCGGAAAGTACGGGGTCATCGACCCCGGGGCCACGGACACACCGGGGCTTTGGGACGTCCGCGACATCGTCGAGAAGCCGCGCCCGGAAGACGCGCCCTCGAATATGGCCGTGGTCGGCCGTTACATCCTGACCCCGCGCATCTTCGAATTACTCGAACGGCAGGAAGCGGGCGCAGGTGGCGAGATCCAGCTGACCGATGCCATCGCGCGACTGCTGAAAGAGGAGCGCGTCACCGCTTTCGAGTTCAAGGGCGAGCGCTTCGACTGCGGTAGCAAGCTGGGCTACCTCAAGGCCACCGTGGAATTCGCCCTGCAGCACCCGGAACTTCAGGACGACTTCAAGGCCTATCTGGAGTCCCGTTTCGGTTGAGCTACAGACGGCCACTTTCGCCAGGCAGGCGAGAAGAGGCCGTATTCTGGGCTGGCCAGACCCTGGAGGCCCGTCATTCCGATGCACTGGCAACGTACGCTCGGCATCCTTCGCTCGCTGGTGATCTACTGGCGACCGGGGCGGCAGCGCGGTTTGCGCCGCCTCTATCGCCCCTTCCTGCGCGACCAGTCGCTGGTGTTCGACGTTGGCGCGCACCTGGGTGATCGTACGCGTGCCTTCACGAGCCTGGGAGCCAGGGTGGTGGCATTGGAGCCACAACCGCATCTGTTCCAATGGCTGCGTCGGCTCGTCGGTTCCCGGCCCGGAGTCATCCTGCGCCCCGAAGGGGTTGGCCGGCATCCCGGCGAGGCAACGCTCGCCGTGAGCCGGCGCACACCGACGGTGTCCACACTTTCCCGCCACTGGCAGACCGACCTCGGCCGCAACAATCCGTCCTTCGGGGCGGTGGCCTGGGAGGAATCCGTCCGGATTACGGTGGTCACCCTGGACCAACTGATCGAGGAGTACGGTCTTCCGGATTTCTGCAAGATCGATGTCGAGGGCTTCGAGGCCGAGGTCCTGGCGGGGCTCAGTCAACCGGTTCCGGCGCTGTCGCTGGAGTTCGTCGCCGGCGCCCTGGAGATCGCCGAGGACGCGGTACGAGGGCTCGCCGCACTCGGACCCTACGAATTCAACGCCATCCGCGGTGAGCAACGCGAGTATATGTTCGCCGAGTGGCTGTCGGCCTCCACCTTGCTGCAGTGGCTGCAGGAAGGGGCCGATGCACTCCCTTCCGGAGACATCTATGCGCGCTTGCCGGATCCCGAGGGGCACCGAGCACATCAGGGTCACACGGAACAGCAGGCCGCGCCGGGGGGCGTGCTGGCAGGCACGCGTGCAGCGGGGAGCCCGAAGCGATGAACCGATCCGGGTTTCCTCGTTGGCAGGACATGACGGCGCCCGAGATCCGGGCTTTCTCGGGCCGTGATCCGGTGGTGATTCTGCCGCTTGCGGCGATCGAACAGCATGGTCCGCATCTGCCCTTGTCCACGGATCTGGACATTGGCATGGGACTGCTTGAGACCGCGGCAGCCACACTCGGTGATTCCTGCGCAGTGGTGGTTCTGCCCCCGATGGCGGTAGGGACCAGCATGGAGCACGAAGGCTTCCCGGGCACCCTGAGTCTGGATCCCGAAACCGCGCTGGCAGTGATCGGACACTACGGCGCCGACGTGGCCCGCGCCGGAGCCCGGCGCCTTCTCCTCTGCAACAGCCATGGCGGCAACACCCAGGTGATGGATCTCGCCGGACTGCGTCTGCGCCGGGATCACGGACTTCTCGTGGCCAAGTGCAGCTATTTCCGGCTCCCGCCCCCAGCCGACCTCGATTTGCCGGCGGGCGAACTTCGGCACGGGCTCCACGGGGGTGCGGTCGAGACCGCGATGATGCTGCACCTGAAACCCGGATCGGTGCGCATCGAACAGTGTGCGGACAACGTATCCGTCGGCTATCGTCTCGAGCGGGAGATGGCGCGGCTGGGGCCGGAAGAAGAGGCCTCCTTCGCCTGGATGACCCAGGATCTCCATGCCGAGGGCGCGGTGGGAAACGCGCTCCTGGCCGACCCGGATCTGGGCGCGCGCCTGGTGGCTCATTACGGCGAGGCCGTTGCCCAGGTCATCCGCGATACCGCCACATTTCCGCTCGACCTGCTGCGGGCGCCGCAGCGGTGAGACGGGTCCATTCCCTCCGTTGTCGTGAACGCCCGGCGCCCATGCGGCCCGTCCCGGGCCTCGCGGTATCGGCGCGGCGAAGTTCCCTGCCATGAACGAAAAACGCGCGGATGCACGGGAGTGGGACGCGATCCTCGAGCGCCTCGCCACACTCCGGAGAAGCGAGCAAGGCCAGCCGGTTGCCCCAGAGCCAGGGACCAACGGCCTCGCGGGTGGCGGCTCCCAGATCGAGGCCATCTACCTGCCGCTCGTCCAGACCCGGGAACTGGTGGTCGCACAGCTCGGACAGACGCTGGACGGGCGTATCGCCACCCACAGCGGCCACTCGTATTTCGTGACCGGACCCGAGGACATCGAGCATCTGCACCGTCTCCGGGCCCTGGTGGATGCGGTGGTCGTGGGAGCCGGGACCGTGCTCGCCGACGACCCGCAGCTGACGGTGCGTCATGTGCGTGGAGACAATCCGGTGCGCGTGGTTCTCGATCCATCCGGCCGGGTTCCATCGGAACGGAAGATGTTTCAGGATGGCGCCGCCCCGACCCTGTGGCTGCAAAGCCGGCGCGCAAAGCCTCCTGTTGCCAGCGGGACGGTGGAGGTCCTGCAGTTGGACGAGGCCGCGCCGGGCGAAGGCTTCCATCCCGTGGCGGTGCTGCAGCGATTGGCCACCCTCGGCCTGAGCCGGGTGCTGGTCGAAGGCGGGGGCCTCACCGTGTCCCGTTTTCTGGCGGCCGGGGTGCTGGACCGGCTGCACCTGACGGTCGCGCCCCTGCTGCTGGGCTCGGGGCGTGCTTCGGTGACCCTGGATCCGGTGCATACGTTACACGAGGCATTACGTCCGCAGTGTCGTCACTTTGCCCTGGGTTCGGACATCCTGTTCGATCTCTGCTTTCGCCCCTGAGGCGCCTGGAATCGGCTCCGCCTCTGGCGAGGCTGACCCAAAGCAACGGCAGCAGGCCCGGCAGGGCGGCCAGCAGAAATAGCAGTCCGTAAGCCACGGCAATGGCCACGCCCTCAGCGACACTGAGGCCACTGAGCCCCCACAGAAGCGCCGCCGCGCCTTCGCGCACGCCCCAGCCCGCGACGCTGATCGGCAGCATCATCACCAGCAGCACCGGAGCGATCAGGGGTAGCAGGGTCGTCAGCGGAATCTCCGAGCCGAGTGCGCGGGCCGCGGCCACGTAGACGATCAGGTTCGCTGCCATGACCAGGGTGGCGGTCCCGACCTGTATCAGCAATACCCGTGCGGGGAGGAAGGCCCGGCGCGCATCCGCCCCGAACTCCTGGATGGCGGCCCGCAGTGCCGGAAGCCGTTGCCGGAGGCCCACCCCGCCGATCACGAGGGCCGCGAACGTGAGCGGCACTGCCCAACCCCATCCGAGCGAGTCCGTCCGCAGCCCTGGGATCGCCAGCAGAGAGGCAATGGCGACGGCCAGCATCACCGACTGGACCACCACCCGTTCCAGCACGACCGCGTGAATGGCAGAGCGCCTGCGCGCCGCAACGATGGCGTGACGCCAGGCGCGCGAGACATCGCCCAGGATGCCACCGGGGAGGATCTGGTTGAGAAAGACCCCGAGATAGTATTCACCCAGCGCATGCCGGTAGGGCATGCCAACCCCGAGCCGCGCCGCGGTGAAGCGCCAGCGCCAGGCCAAGAGCATGATCTGCAAAACGGAAAGGAGCAGGGCCGGCAGCAGCCAGCGTAGGTCGAGTTGCACGAGATGTGCGGCGATCTCGGCGGCATCGAAGATCTGGAACAGGAACAGCAGCAGGGTAACACTGACGGCGAGGCGCAACAGGCCTTTCAGCCTGTCGTTCATCCTCCCGGTCCCGGCAACGCCAGCAGGTCCTGATGTCCGACCCGAACGCGGGTACGATCGGCGGCGAGGTCTGCACAGCGGCGCTCGCCCCAGGCACGGAATGCTGAGCGGTCCTCGGGAGACTGTTCACAGGCGGCCGCCACCCACCCTTCGACCAGCGCCTGGGCGAGTACGGCGTTCTCACGTCCGAGATCCCAGGGGCTGGATTCCACCCAGACGTGATAGCCGGCAGTGCGGAACCGGGCGGCCAGCTCGCCGGGCGCGGCGGGGCCCAAAGCGGCGCCGAGACCCTTATTCCGCTGCTGGTGTGCGTTGACGGCGGCGAGCACGGCGGCGTCCACCGGGTCAGGAGAGGACCATTCGACCTGCCCGTCATAGCTCAGCACCATCAGGGCTGCGGCCCCCCGCTCGCGGCAGGCCGCGACCAGCGCGTCCAGCCAGTCCGCCGAGACGAGGTCCAGCAGGGCGGATGCGGTCACGAGGTCCGGCGACGGATCGCGGGCAAACCGATGCCATTCCGAGAGATCGGCCTGCATGCTGCGCGCTTCCTGTCCACTGGCCTTTGCGGTGGCGAGGGCCAGCAGGGCTGGGTCGTGATCCACCAGTGTCCAGTGCTGGTCGGCCGGCAGCAGCGGCGCGAGAAAACGCCGGTTGGAGCCGGTACCGGTCCCCAGATCGAGGACACACAGGCGCTGGCGAGGCGCGCACCAGGCCTGCAGCCGTTGCCCCAGCGACCGGGAGCGTGCCTGGTGATCCACCGGTTCGCGCAGCGCCAGCCAGTCGGCCTGGAAATGCCCGCTCATCGGGCGGCCAACTCGTTCACGGCCGCTGCGAAGGCCGCAGACGCCTGATGCCAATCGGGTAGGGTCCGTGTATGGGCCAAGGCAGCCTGCGCCAGATCCTGCCGCAGCCCGGGCTCGTCCAGCAGACGACCGAGGGCCGCGGCCAGGGCGTCGACATCCCCGGGAGGGATCAACCATGCCGCCCGGCTTGGTACGGTGTGCGGGATCGCGCCGCCGGTCGTCGCGAGGATTGGCAGCCCGTGCGCCATCGCCTCGGTGAAGGCCATGCCATAACCCTCGTACCACGAGGGCAGTACGAAGAGACTGGCAGACTGATACAGCGCTTCCAGTTCCTCGTCGCTGCTCTCGCCGGCAAAGCAGACCCGGTCGGTGATTCCCAGGTGGCCTGCGTCGGCCCGCACCGCCTGTACGAACGCTGGATCGCGCTCGGTACTCCCGGCCAGCACGCACTCCCAGGCACGATCAGGGAGCCGTCCCAGGGCCTGCACCAGCAGGTCCTGGCCCTTGCGCGGCACCACCGAACCCACACACAGCAGCAGCGGGGGCACAGCGGATTGCGGCGCGCGCGCCCGCGGCGCGGGCTCGGTACCCGGGACCACCACGCGGACCGGAGTCGATGCCTGCAGCCAGGGCCGCAGCAGAGCGGCAGTGAACGGGCTGGTCACGATCACCATCTGGCAAGCCGCCAGAGCGCGCTGTTCCAGCTCGCACAGTTCGGCGGCACGGGCTGGGGGCAGGGCGGTCTCTTCCGACAGGGGGTGGTGCACCAGGCCGATCAGCACAAGCCGCCCGCCATGCGCTTCGGCAGGCAGGGGCAAGCCGCCCAGGGCGAGCCCGTCGATCAGCGCCGTCGACCCATCCGGCAGCTGGCGCAGGGTATGGTCCAGGGCCTGCTCCGCCTCGCGGTCGGGTCCGGGAAAACGGCCGGGCAGCTCGTGCACCCGAACGGACCAGCCCATTCGGCGCAGGCCGGCGCAGATCCGACGGTCATAGATGTAGCCTCCGGTGCGCTGCTCCAGGGCCCCTGGAACCACGAGATGCAACGGGGCCAGGCTCAAAGCGTCCCTTCGTAACTGGCCCAGGCAACGTGGGATTCGTGCAGGGTCACGCAGAGTGCGGTCAGGCCCTTTGCGGAGGATCCCAGCTTGCCGCGTTGGATCGCGTCCGCCAGGCGCAGGTAGATCTGATGGGCGAGAAACTCCGTCGTGGTGTTCTGGTCGTCGAAATCCGGATGGTCGTCAAGATTCTGATAGTTCAAGGCGGCCAGAATGGAGGACAGATGCTGGCTGGCGAGGCCGATGTCCACCACCAGTCCGTCCGAATCCAGTTCCTCGCGGCGGAACGTGGCATCGACCACGTACGTGGCGCCGTGAAGGCGCTGGGCCGGGCCGAACACCTCTCCGGTGAAGCTGTGAGCGATCATGAAGTGGTCGCGGACATTGAGGCTGTACATGCGGACTCCTTTGCAAGGGCAATGGAAACAAGGGTTGATCGTTTTTCGATGACCGTGGGCCAGCGGATTCGTTCCTACGGTTCCCTGGGTCTGACTGCGGTTGAATCTGCTCAGGGATACCGGATTCGATGGCAGAGGGTGTTACCGTCTCCGCGGGCCAGTTCGGTCATCACCGCCGGCAATGTCTCGAAGACACTCTCCCCGGTGATCAGGTGATCGAGTTCTGGCGCCCGCAGCAGGTCCAGGGCGAGCCCCAGGCGGCGGCGGTAGTTCCAGCGGGCCTGCCGGTGCGCGGGAATGCGGCCCACCTGGCTGCTCTTCAGCAACAGTCGGCGTGAGTGGAAGCCCTCGCCGAGGGGGAGAGTCACCGGGCGGTCGCCGTACCAGCTCAGTTCGAGCACAGTGGCCTCGAGACCAGCGTGCCGCAAGGCCTCGGTCAGGCCTTCCGACTGCCCGCTGGCATGAATGACCAGGTCCGCGTCGGCGGGCTCTGCAACCTCCAGCGAGAATTCGATCCCCAACGCCGCGCACGCGGCCCGGCGTGCCGGGTTGATGTCGATCAGCGTGACCTGCGCGCCGGGCACCTGCCGACAGAGCCAGGCGGTCAGTAGCCCGAGTACGCCGGCGCCAAGGATCAAGATCCGATCGCCCGCAAGGGGGCCTGCGTCCCAGAAGGCGTTGATGGCGGTCTCCATGTTCGCTGCGAGGACCGCCCGTTCCGGTGGCACCCCTGCGGGCAACGGAACCGCAGCAGACCCGGGAACCCGGTACCAGTCCTGGTGCGGATGCAGACAGAAGACCGTCTCCCCGATGCGGCCGGCCGGACCCTCCTCGATGCGCCCGACATTCATGTAGCCGTATTTCACTGGGCCAGGGAAGTCGCCGGACTGAAACGGGGCCCGCATGGCCTCATACTGGGTCTTCGGGACCCTGCCGGTGAAGACCAGCGTTTCGGTGCCGCGGCTGATACCCGAATACAGGCTGCGGACCAGCACGTCGTCGCCGAGTGCCGGCGGCAGGGTCTCCTCCTGAATGCGTCCTATGCCGGGTCGCCTGATCCAGAAGGCGCGGGCGGTCTCCGCGGATGCGTTCATCGGTCTCCGGTGTGGTGCGGGCGTCGCTGCATGGTACTCATCGTCACCACCCAACCGCCACAACAAATGCCGCTGAACACGGTCGAAAGCGGCATTGCCGGGTGCAACCGGAGTGTGCCGCCCCTGCGGACTGATAGGATTCAGGAAAGAAAACCATGAAAACCAGGATTGGAAACAAAGGCGTACGACACAAGGCCCGGCAATTCGCAGCGCACGCGGGTATCTGGAGGACGGAGCTCACCGTCGGACTTCTCACCGTCCTGGCCGGGGCCTCGCTGCTTCACCTCGCGGCCGGGGTGCCCGCCGCGGTGTTCGCAGCATCGCTGTTGTCCTACGGGCTCCTGGTGTGCATGGTCCTGCATACCTCCCCGGCGGTCTTTCACCGCGACGGACCGGGGCTCGCCAACCGGGTGACCTTCCTGCGCGCCGCGCTGGTCATGCCGGTCGCCGGCATGGCGCTGCTCCCTGCCCATCTCGATGCCAGCGCAACGTACTGGCTGCTTGGCCTGGCGGGCTTCGCCCTGGCGCTCGACGGACTGGACGGGGCGGTGGCACGGCGCACCGGCCGTGTCACCGCCTTTGGCGCACGCTTCGATATGGAACTCGACGCCCTCCTGATCCTCGTCATGGCGATCCTGGTCTGGCAGACGGGACAGGCGGGCCTCTGGGTATTGCTGATCGGATTGATGCGTTACCTGTTCGTTGCTGCGGGATGGCGCTGGACCTGGCTGCAGGGCGCACTGCCGCCGAGCCGGCGCCGGCAAACGGTCTGTGTCGTGCAGTCGGTCGCGCTCCTGGTGGCACTGGCACCCGTGGTTTCCCCCGAACTCGCGAGCGCGATTGCCCTCGCGGCGTTGATGCTGCTCACCTATTCCTTCATGGTGGACGTGCTCTGGCTCTACCGCCAGGACCGCAACCTTTTAGAGGAATGCCGGTGACCCTGCCGTACCCGTTTCCGCTGGGTGGCCTGTGCTCGCGGCCTCGGGTTCTGAGTGCATCGCTGCGGGGCACCATCCACAGAAGCGAATGGGGCATGACCTACGGCCTTTCACGCGGCCTGGTTGGCGATGAGATCGGGCTCATCTTCGCATTCAAGGCCCAGCGCCAGCAGCGGCACGGTTCCGGTACCCACTGGAGTGGTGACGCCAAGCTTTGGAGAACACGGCATGAGAATAGGAAATTGGTGGCCGTTCGGACGGGTACCTGAAATGGACGCAGGAGATCTCGCCACCGCGGTTGCGGACGGGTCAGTCCAGGTGCTCGATGTGCGTACCCACGCGGAGTTCCGCCGCAGTCGCATTCCCGGGGCGCGACACCTTTCGATCACGCGCTTCAGCAACGCGCATCTGGAGGAACTCGGCCTGGACCGGGAACGACCGGTGGTCGCGATCTGCCTGACGGCGCATCGGAGTATTCCCGCAGTCCGGAAGCTGGCTGAACGCGGCTACGACGCCAGGCAACTGAAGGGCGGCATGCGAGCGTGGTGGAAGACCGGGGCGGCCACCGAATCTGGCTAGTGGGCCATGCGGCCGGCATCTTACGAAATTTTCGCACGTGGGCTTGATCTCCGGTGGCGGGTTTGAGTAATCTATATCCGTACTTGGTGATATGCTTATGTAACGGCCTCCGGAGAGTCGGCAGCAACCGGTTCGAAGGTGGAATCAAACTGAAAATGCCTGCCAGGCGTGGCCCTTGGCAAAGCAGGCAAAAAAAAGACAGCAACGGTTTTTCCGTGAATATAGGAGAAAAGTCATGCGCAAATCATTGAAAGTTATTGCGGCTTCTGCTCTCGTTCTCGCCTTTGCCGCTCCGATGCAGTCCAGCGCCCAGTGGTACGGTCCCGGTTATGGCTATGGGCCGTATTATGGCCCCGGTTACTACGGACCCGGTTGGGGCCGCGGTTGGGGTGACTGGTTCGGTTTCGGTGACATGTTCGGTGACGTCGGCTTCTCGATGCGCGGCAGCGGCCGAGGCTGGGGACGTGGATACGGCCGTGGCGACGGCTGGGGCTACTACAACCCCTACTACTATCGCGGCTACGGCCATGCGCCTTACTACGGTGGGCCCTGGGGAGCCCCGGCTGCGCAGCAGCAACCCGAGTCCGAATAAGCCTTCCAACTGAGCCTGCAAGCGCGAGCCCGGTCCCTCGGACCGGGCTTTTTTTCGTCTGGGATTTGGCGACGGATGTGATAGGCTTCGCCATCCCGAAGACTGCCCAGGATGGCCGCCGATGATGTTCAAGAACCTTCGTCTGTATCGTCTTGTCAAGCCCTTCGCGCACAGCCCGGAGGGTCTCCATGAGCACCTGCAGACTGCGGCCTTCCGTCCCTGCGGCACGCTGGAGCACGAGACCCTCGGCTGGGTGCCACCCCTGGGCCGACGCGCCACGCTGCTCACCCATGCGGCCGGTCCTGCGATTCTGGTCTGCGCCCGGAAGGAGTCCCGCATGCTCCCCCCGTCGGTGATCAACGAGGAACTGGCCGACAAGGTTGCGGCCATCGAGGACAGCGAGAGCCGGCGCGTCGGGCGCAAGGAACGGCTGGAGATCAAGGACCAGATCGTTCACGAACTGCTGCCCCGGGCCTTCACCCGCTCGAGCCACGTCTGCGCCATGATCCTTCCGCGTAGCGGCTGGATCGTGATCGATACCTCGAGCAAGGCCCGTGCAGAGGAATTGCTGAGCCTGCTGCGCGAGGGCCTGGGCTCGTTGCCGGTCGTCATGCCCCGGCCGGTTGCGGATCCGTCGGCGGTGATGACCTCCTGGGTGGGGGGTGAGAGCCTGCCGTCAGGTCTCGAACTCGGTGACGAGTGCGAGTTACAGGAGTCGGGCGAGGACGCCGGCACGATCCGGGTCAAGCGCATCGAACTGCTTTCCGATGAAATCCGGACCCATCTCGGGGCAGGGAGGCGGGTGATGAAACTCGCGCTCGCCCTCGACGAACGCATGCGATTCGTGCTCGACGAGGAGATGGGTGTGAAGCGCCTTGCCTTTGAGGACGTGGTGCTGGAGCCGCTGCAGGACGTCGACGGCGATGATGATCTGGCGCGCATGGATGCCCAGTTCGCGCTCGTGAGCCTGGAGTTGGAAGCCATGCTGCCGAGGGTCCTGGATTGGTTCGGCGGCGAGCAAGACACGGAGAGCGCTGCTGCGTAGAAGCCTCTCCGGCCGTCCGGGTGCTGCCTGCCTGTAGCAGGCAAGCGGCGGAGGGAGCGCCTGCAGGGGGTCACTCCTGCGGTCCGTACTCCGTGTATTTGCGGGAGCTGCCGTACACGCGTTCGACCGGGTACTTCCGTTCGTTTTCTAGGACCTTTGCCTCTACCGCATCCGCGATGCTGACCCCCAGCCTGTCGGCCAGCCGGGTCAGGTAGATCTGGATGTCGGCGATCTCGGAGGCCACCTGTTCCAGGGTCTGCGCATCCAACGCCTCGCTTTCGCGCTCGCTGAGCCACTGGAAGTGCTCGATCAGTTCACCGGCCTCACCCGCCAGCGCCATCACCAGGTTTTTCGGGGCGTGGAACTGTTCCCAGTCCCGGCGCCGGGCAAAGTCGCGCATGCGGATCTTCAGGGCGTCGAGTTCTGGCCATTCCATCGTGACGCCGCCGCGACGGTCAGGCAGCCACCTGCATGCGATCCCGATTCCGCGACTGCCACATCTCCCGCGCAAGCGCTGTTGCCGCCTCAGGCGTCGGCGCCTTTTTCATCAGATGCAGTGCGATCGCGGCGGTCCCGATGACCGCGGCCTCGCCGTATTCTTCCTCGCTCTCACCACGCCAGAAACGGCCCAGTCGGCCGACGTCGAGGTGATCCTCCCGGGTATGGCGGCGCGAGAACATCGCCGGCCACTCCTCTTCCTCTAATACGCCGTTACGGACCCGCTGCACCAGACAGGGGCTGTCGGGGTTGCGCTCGATCTCGCCACCCTCACCCTTGATCACCGCGACGTTGGCTTCCCCGAGGAGCATCGCGGCTTCCTGGTGCACGGGGCGGTAACCGGGGTGGAAGATGCCCTGCATCACGTAGGGCGCATTGAAGGGGTTGGTGCTGCGGGCCACCGTATGCACCGGCGAGCGCAGGCCCATCAGTGGCCGCAACTCGATGATCTCGTACAGCCTGGGGCAGAGATACTGCAGATCGAGGTAGGCAAAGTTCTCGGTAGCCATGCGCTCGCAGGCCTCGTCGATGGAGGTGCAGGGCGCGATACCGAGGGCACCCAGCACGTCGCGCGTGTAGATGCGTCCGACGGTATGGCCGCTCGCCCCATGCATGAAGGTCCGGACACCGTTCTGGGCCAGCAGCAGTGTCGACAGCAGGTACCAGGGCAGGACGCGCCGCTTTCCGGCATAGGAGGACCAGTCGAGGTCGACCTTGGGTGCACCCTTGGGAATGTGGATGGCGTTGCGCACCGCGCGCACGAACCCGACCAGCTCTTCCCGGGTCTCCTCCTTCACACGCATCAGCATCATGTAGGCGCCCAACTGGACCGGTTCCACCTGTCCCGCCAGGATCATGCTGAACGAGTCGAAGGCCTCCTGCTCGGTGAACGGCCGCGTGCCGTTCTTGCCCTTGCCGAGGATGCGCACGTACGGCGCGAAGGGGTGTTCTTCGTACTGGGTGGGTTCGACCATGCTCAACTCTCCGGAATGTCTGGGCGCGCCATGCCGTGTGCTTCACCGGCCTACGCTGCCGGCTCGATGAGCATCATACCTCCCGGCCCGACGGTCGCAAAACGCGGCGTGGTTCCCTTCGCAGCGGAATCACCTTCCGCGCGCAGGCGTTCGACGGCTTCTTCCAGGCTGCGGCTCGGGGCGTAGAAGCCCGTGGTGCCCCGACGCATTCGTCCCGTCTCCTCGGAGTGGAAGACCCGGGTCAGTTCCACGCGAAAGGAGCCGCGTGCGACGATCCGCGCCACCTCGGCATCCGTGAACTCGATCCAGCACACCGGCCCCGAACAGTAGCCGTCTTCCAGCCGCACCGACCTGCGGAGACCAGGAAGATCCACGGTCGCCTGAATCAGGCGGTAATCCTCACCGAGCCAGGCACCCGCGAACAGCCAGCGATCGCCCTCCGGGATGAATGCCAGCGCGGTACCATCGAGTTCCAGGGCGGCGTGGCAACGATCGCTGTCGGGAACCAGTGGGGAGGGTTCGCAGGTGTACGCCCAGTCGCCGGCGATGAAACGCGTACAGGCTGCCAGCAGCACCACTCCGCCCAGGACGAGAACGAGGGACAGGGGACGCACACGGGTCCATCGGAAGTCTTTTTGTCGCTGCACGGTGAATAGCGCCCGGTTATCGTGTTCTTGCGGGCAGGGGAGCGGCCCGGAGGCGCCACTGTATCAGCGTCCGCGGGCCGGCGCCGCAACTGGAGCGATCCGAAAGCCGCCGTTCAGGAGACCCCGGCCGGAGTCGAGCGGTCACGCTGACGGCTCTGCGATGTCGCCTCATCGGGACCTTGAAGGCGGCGGATCTGATGCGGACGGGCATCGACCACGATCCCGTCCCGAGTCAGAACCTTGACACGGTAACTCGCATTGGTCCGGTATTGCATGCTGAGCAGATCCATCGAGGTTCTGGGCGCCAGCGGGCTCACGACCACGCCGAGCGCACCGTTCCACTCCGTGTAGTAACTGGCATTCTGCATAATGACCAGTTCGCCGACCTTGAACGTCATTTGTGCTTCCTCCGTCCGGGAGAGGGCCGTCACCTGGAGAGCGCGGTGAAGGCCGCTGGAACAACCAACCCTTCGACTGAATTATAGCGAAAGCGTTTCCGCCATTTGGCGCGATCCCGATCCCGACAACGCGGCCCTGCCGCCGACCCATTCCGGGTCAACGCCAGGAAGGTTCCAGGCCATGGATGGTTTCGACATCCTCGGGCCAGGAGACGACGTACCCGAAGCGGATCTCCTCTTCGCCCCCTGCCTTCAGCTCGGTGGTCCACGCGAGAACCCCGAGGCGGCCATCGACGTCGCGCTCGGCAGGCACGGTGCTGGCCGGACTCAGTTCCACCTTGATGCGTTCGTCCCGTGGCACGGGCAGACGGTCGAGAACGGTCACGCTGAGCGTCCGGTCATGGCGATTATTCAGCGTGATGCGATAGCCGCGCTCCAGCTTCTGCTGCCGGCGCAGCAAGCCTTCGCGCCCGGTGACGTCCCGATCCAGCTCGTGACGGATCTCGATCCGGTCATCGACACCGAAGGCCAGGCGCAGGACCGCACCCGGCGCCACGGTACCCACGCGGGTTTGTCCCGCCAGCTGCCCATCCTGGAACAAATTGACCGTGCCGGGCAGCATCGGTGTCGCCCCATCGAAAACGGTTTCCGCAAACAGGTAGGCGTTGCTCGAGAGGGCAGGGACCGCGCGGGCCGAGAGGTCGACCGGGTGGGACTGGGTGGCGAGCAGGAAGCGTTGCTGCCGGTTGTCGGCGGGCAGGCTAACCCGGCCGGGAACGCGATATTGGCTGGTGAAGCCCGTGGTTTCCAGCGCGGCCTGCTCCATGACCTTCGCGGGCGCCGCCATCATGCCCAGCGTGTCTGCCTCGTGCCGCTGCAGCGCCCGGCGCGGTGGTGCGATGTCGATGAACCAGCTCTGCATTTCCGGCAGCCTTCCACCCAGGACCGGGCGGGACGTGGAGAGATACAGCACTACGTCGCGCCATTCCTCGCCGGTGTTCTGGCGCACCTCGGCGCGCTGTACCCACTCCATGGTCGCTCCTTCGGTATCGAGGCGCGCCTCGTACAGGGGCGCCCAACTCGCCCCGGGTACCTCGTACTCGAGGGTGAGCACAGCCGGCCCCGCGGCGTCCGCATGGTAATGGATTCCCGCTTCGACGCTGTCGCGACGATCCGTGCGCAGGACACTGAGTTCCCGCTCGATGCGCGCGATTTCGCCATCCACGTCCCGCAGGGCGGTATCGATCCGCGCGATCTGCTCCAGCGTGTCGAGGGCTCCGTCGCCAATCAGGCCCCAGGCCCGGTGCCATTGCTCGGGGGACAGTGCCGGTTCCACGGCCCCGGCGTTCTCCGCAAGACGCTCGATGAAGCCGAGCTTCAGGGTCTGGGCCTGCCTGCCGTCACTCAGATCGCGGCGTTCATCCTGCGCGGTCTGTAACGCCTCGGTCAGGGCGCGTTCTGCCGGGTGGGCCAGGTCCCTGCCGTGTACCGTGCGCGTCTCGACGTGCTGCAGGCGCACGCCCCCGGCCCCCTCGGCGCGAACGCGCAGGCTCGCCGGATTGAGCAGGGCAGGCAGGGCATCGATCCGGGCCACCCCCTCGCCTGCGTCGAGTTCGACCGTATGTTCGCGCACGACACTCGCCCGGTCCGGGTACACGGTCACCTGGGTGATGCCGTTCCCCAGGGCCGGCACCAACGGCAACATCGCGGCAAGCCCGAGGGCCAGGGTGACGATGGGGCGGAAACGGTACTGCGGGACCATGCGGGAATCTCCAGATGGGGGCCGTTGCACGATGCAGGAGGCCATGGGACAGGGGGTGACGCTGCAGTGGGCCGCGCGGCCTACGAGTCCTCGAGAAGGATGATGTAGCCCCCTGACCGTTGGTCGCGTTCCAGCTGGAGCAGGCCGGAACGAGCGGCCTCCTCCAGCAACGCACTGAAGGACCGGAACCCGTAGTAGCTCTCGTTGAATCCGGGTTTGCGCCGCTTGATGGCCTGCTTGACCATCGAGGCCCATACGGGTTCGCCTTCGCCGCGTTCCGCCTGCAGCGCCTCCGCGGTCTCGACGACCAGTTCCATGGCCTGCTGTTTCTTGTCGTCGGCTTCCTGCTCCGAAGGCTTGGGGGCCGCCCCCTCCTTGCCGGCAACCTTGGCCGCCTTGCGCGGCTTGTGCGTCTTGCGGGCCTCCTCGCGGACCAGGTCGTCGTAATAGATGAATTCGTCGCAGGCTGCGGTGAGCAAGTCGGAGGTGGATTTCTTGACGCCGACCCCAATCACCAACTTGTTGTTCTCGCGCAGCTTGGCCACCAACGGCGAGAAATCGGAATCGCCGCTGATCACCACAAAGGCATCCACGTGTCCCTTGGTGTAGCAAAGGTCCAGGGCGTCCACCACCATGCGGATATCCGCCGAGTTCTTGCCCGACTGGCGCACGTGGGGGATCTCGATGAGTTCGAAGGCGGCTTCGTGCATCGGCGCCTTGAATTCCTTGTAACGGTCCCAGTCGCAGTAGGCCTTGCGCACCACGATATTGCCCTTGAGCAGGAGTCGCTCCAGGACCCTTCGGATGTCGAATTGCGGATATTTGGCCTCGCGGACCCCCAAGGCGATGTTCTCGAAGTCGCAGAACAGCGCCATGTTTCTGATTTCCGGTAGATCTGGCATCGACTGAGGACCATCCGAGGGCAGCGTGAAGGATGCCCCTGTAGGGTACATGAATCTCCGGGACGGGTGGCGGAGAGAGTTGACCATTCTGCGCTCCAGGAGTAACGTCCCGGGCAATTTTTGGAGATTTCAGTTCCGTGTCTGCCGGCAAGAGCCCGCAGAACGGTTTCACCCAAAAAGCTCCGGAGGAAAGATGGAAGCCTTAGCGACTGCAGCGCTTTATCCCCAGATTCTCATTCTTGCCATCATCGGTTTCGTTGCCTTCTATTCCTCCTGCGCGGTCGGTATCCGCGCCGGATGGCTGGCCTACCATCCGTCCGTCTGCGGCACCGTCGGCGCATTTGCCGGGGCCGCGATGGGTCTGGCGGCTGCAACCATCTAGGGTTTCCCATGCGTTGAACCGGGACCCCGTTTCGTCGGGGTCTCGGCGTCAGCCGTGAGCGTTGACCTCGTAAACCCGTTTCGTCATCGGGTTTCGCGCACCAACACCGTGAGCCGGGACGCGCAGACCAGTTCCCGCTGCTCGGTGACGATGTTCACGTCCCAGACCTGAATCGTCCGGCCGATGCTCACCGAGCGGGCACATCCGGTAATCAGGCCCGCGCGCACCGCCTTTACGTGATTGGCGCTGATCTCGAGGCCCATGGATACGAAACCCGGCTCCGACGCCAGATTGGCGGCGATGCTGCCCAGGGTCTCCGCCAGGGCCACAGACGCGCCGCCGTGCAGGAAGCCGAAGGGCTGGCGGGTGCGTTCATCCACCGGCAGGGTCCCGTAGAGGGCGTCGTCCTCCACGGCCGTGATACGGATACCCAAGACATCCATCAGGGTGTTGCGGTTGGCCTCGTTCAGGGCTTCGAGGTCCACGGGTTTCTTCCAGATCGCCATAGGAGCTCCGTCAAGGGGTGCCGCGCGCCGCGAGTGCCACGAGATCCGCGCGCCGGATCTTCATGTCTTCGCTGCGAGGCAGGGGATGGAAGGCCACGGGCAGTTCCCAGGCGTTCAGGTACTGCCGCAGCCAGGTTCGAAGGGCATCGTGCTCGATCTCCCCGGTGGCGTCGAGGAAGGCCACCGGCCGCTGGCCGAATTCCGCATCGGCGCGCGGCACCACGACGGCCTGGGCAATCGCCGGATGCCGGTGCAACACGTCCTCGATACGCTCGGGCTGGACGTTCTCGCCGCCGCTGATGAACTGATGGTCCCGGCGCCCCAGCACCTGAAACATTCCCTCGTCCCAGTATCCCAGATCGCGTGTATGGAACCAGCCATCGGCATCGGTGGCCGGGACCACCCTGCCGTCTTCCAGATACCCGAGGAACAGGGTGTCCCCACGCACCAGGATCTCCCCATCGCCGGCAATGCGGCACTCGCGGTGTGGCAGTAGCCGGGCTCTGCCGTCCGGCCCGTGGGCGATCACCTGGGAGCTCATCTCGGTGAGTCCGTAGGTCATCCACGCCGGCAGACCGCGGTCGCGGGCCGAGCGCAGCAAGGTCGGCTGCACCGGACCACCGCCGAGTAACACACCGCGAAGACGCGGGAGCGGAGCCTGCCGGCCGAGCAGCCGCCGGAACTGCGCCTCGACCATCGAGACGTGGGAGATCCGCAGGTCCCGCAGGAATTCGGGATCCTCGGGACGCCCGCCGATGACCAGGGCCGCGCCGCCCAGCAGGCACCGAAACAGGACCGCAACCCCGGCGACGTGGAACCAGGGAAGCGAGAGCAGGTATCGGTCTCCGGGCTCCAGGGGCATGACGGTGGCAGACCCCGCCGCGCTTAGGACATGGTTCCGGTAACTGTGCACCGCGACCTTCGGTACACCGGTGGACCCGGAAGTCAAAATTCCCGTGCAGGGCGCCTCGTTAACAAACGCGAGCGTCTCCGCTCCAGGGAGGCTTCGACCGGCGCCTCCCCTGTCCGGCAGCGGATCGCCATCAGGGTCGAGCAGTCGCCCGATCCGATTGCGGGTCATCAGCAGTCGGAGTGGCGCCTCCGGCTGGGTGGGATTCACCAGCAGCACACGGAAGCCGGCACGTAACAGGGCCAGGAACTCGATCAGGCCATCGATGCTGTGCGCGGCCTTCAGTGCCATCCAGACCCCCGGGCTCGCGATCGTCGTTAGCGTCCGGGCGCGTTCGCTGACGCGATGATCCAGTTCGCGGAACGTCAGCCGATCGCCCGGGCCGAGCAGGGCCGGGGCATCCCCGAAGCGCCGCGCCCCGACGCGCAGGAGGCAGGGCTGCGTCGCGACGTTCACAGAAGCCGATCCAGGTGTTCCAGCCCGTTCCTGCCCAGGACAGGGCGCACGATCGGATCCTCCAGGTACCGCGGCGGCTGCAGCAGTGCCGTGGAAAACGGACGGAAGGTATCGAGCCCGTGCGGCCCCTCCATGCCCCAGAAGGCCGCCAGGCGGGCATAAAAGTCGAGGCTGAGATTGGACTCGTACGCGGCGCTGAGCACGGCCTTGATGCCGCGGACGCGGGCTTGATCGACCAGGTCACGCGTTTTGGCAAGGCCCGCGAGCATCGGTTTCAACACCAGCGCGCCGAGGCCGGGCGTATCGAGATCCGGCAGGGAGTCCTGACGCAGGGACTCATCCCAGGCGAAGGGAATTTCGGTTCGATCGGCCCAGCCGGCGTAGGAAAGACCGGGCCTGAGCGGCTCCTCCAGGTAGTCGATCCGCCGAGCGTCGACCGCGGCGCAGAGCTCCCCCGCCTGTTCCAGCGACCAGCTCTGATTCGCGTCCAGACGTAGCCGTATGCTCGGTGCCATCGCATCGAGGACCCGTCGGATGCGGTCGAGATCGGTCTCCAAGTCCGCGTGTCCGACCTTGAGCTTGACGCAGGTCGCCGTCAGCGCCTCGGCGTGGATCACCGCGTCCGTGTCGAGAAGCCTGCAACTACGGATGCGGGGAGGCGAGGGCAGGGGCTGGGTCAGCTGCAGGCAACCGCTCTCCAGACCGAAACGCACCGCAGGCGCGAGCGCGTCGGACACTGCAGCCAGCAGCCCATCCACATCTTCGAAGCCGAGGTTCGCAAAAAACGCCCGGCACTGGCGGATGCAGTCCTGCAAGGATTCCCGACTGAATTCCGGCAGCGGCGCAATCTCGGACCAGACGACCCGGCCCTCGGCCTGCTGCCATTCCAGTAACAGGCCGGCGCGCTCGTCGATGGTCCGGCGGCCCAGTCGCAGGGGAGCGTTCAGCGGCACCCGGTAGCCCCACAGGTCCAGGCGCGTCACCGCCCCGAGGGGCGCCGCGATCATGGCTGCCGCTTGAACTTGCCGAAGTCCGGCCTGCGTTTTTCCAGGTAGGCGTTGCGCCCTTCCTGCCCTTCCTCGGTCATGTAAAACAGCATGGTGGCGTTCCCCGCGAGTTCCTGGATACCCGCCTGGCCGTCGGTCCCGGCATTGAACGCGGACTTGAGCATCCGCAGGGCGATCGGGGAATGCTCCAGGATCTTCCGACACCACGCCACCGTTTCCCTTTCCAGTTCCGCCAGCGGAACGACCGTGTTCACAAGCCCCATGTCCAGGGCTTCACGGGCATCGTACTGGCGGCACAGGAACCAGATCTCCCGAGCCTTCTTTTGGCCCACGACGCTGGCGAGGTAACTGGCGCCGAAGCCGCCGTCGAAGGACCCGACCTTCGGGCCGGTCTGGCCAAAACGGGCGTTCTCCGCAGCAATGGTCAGATCGCAGATGACGTGCAGGACATGTCCACCGCCGATGGCATAGCCCGCGACCATGGCAATCACGGGTTTGGGACAGCTGCGGATGTCCCGCTGCAGGTCCAGCACGTTCAGGTGATGGACGCCTGCCTCGTCCCGGTAGCCCGAGTCGCCCCGGACCCGCTGATCCCCACCGGAGCAGAACGCCAGGTCACCCTGGCCCGTCAGGATGACCACCCCGATCTTGTCGTCGAGGCGGGCATCGGCCAGCGCCTGCTGCATCTCCTTGACCGTGATCGGCCGGAAGGCATTGCGGACCTCGGGGCGGTTGATGGTGATCTTCGCGATCCCCTCCGCCTTGTGATAACGGATGTCGCGGTAATCACCGGAACAATCCTGCCAGTCGAGGGCAGGGACGATGGAGGTGAAATCGGCAGCGGATGGTTTCATGAAGAGGCGTGCTCGGCAGTGCACATGCGACGAATGAACCCCGCCACCGCTTCGGGCACCAGGGCATGGCAGTTATGCCCGAGGCCATCGAGTTTGACAAGGGTCAGGTTGGGGATCAACCCGGCGATCCGTTCGCCGATCGCGCAGAATTTCCCGTCCAGCCGCCCCACCAGGAATCCGATGGGCATGGCGAGCCGTGGCAGGTCATCCCAGCGGTTGGGCTGCCGGGCCAGGCTGGTGGAACGCAGCACTTCCGAGAGGATTCCCGGCGACTGCGCGGAGCGGCGCACGATGAAGGCGCGGCGTTGCTCGTCGGAGAGCGATGCGAACACCGGCTGCCGATACCAGTCCTCCAGCACCCGCGGCCAGGGTTCCGCCTCGAACCGGCGCGCCCAGTCGGCGTCGATGACGGCACGTTCCGCGCGCTCCCCGGCCAGCGGGAGGCCGGGGTGGGCCGCTTCGAGCACGAGGGCACTGATCCGATGCGGATGCCGGCAGGCGAGATCCAATGCCAGCCGTCCACCCAGCGAATAGCCGACCAGGGCAAACCGGGGCGGCAACAGCGGTTCCAGGTTCCGCCACAGCAATCCCGAATAGGCTGCGAAGGCGTCCTCTCCAACCACCGGATCCAGGGGTCTGCCATCGTGCCCGGGCAGATCCGGCAACAGACAGCGGAACCCGGGCTGCAGAAAGCGCGCCACATCGCCCCAGTCTCGTCCCGTACCCAGGAAGCCGTGCAGCATCACGACCGTCGGATGCTCGGCAGCTCCGGCCTTCAGCACGCTTGGTCTGCCTCGAGCCGACGGGTCAGTTGCTGCAGCAGTTCCGCGCTGTGGCCCGGTGCAAACCGCAGCTCGATCAGCGTGCAGCCCTGTCGTGCGCAGGCTTCGACATACTCCGTGCGCAGCGCCGGGGCCGAGCAGGGGCACGCGTAGCGCACGCCGAACTGCGCAGCGGCCTGTTGGAAATTCAGGCCGTGGGGAAGCTGAAACAGGGTCTTGAACCACTCGCCCTGTTCCTTCGCGGGCAGCAGGTTGAAGATCCCACCGCCGTCGTTGTTGAGCACCACGATCACCAGGGGTCCCGGACTGCGCGCGGCCAGGGCCAGGCTGTTCAGGTCGTGCAATAGGGAAAGATCGCCAAGCAACAGCGTCATCCCAGTTGGATACCTTCGGACGAAACCGCAGGCGGTGGCGAGCAGGCCGTCGATGCCGCTGGCACCCCGGTTGGTCACGCAGGCGTTGCCAAACCGGGAGCGAGCGAACATGTCCATGAGGCGGATGCTGAGGCTGTTGCCCGGCAGTAGTGCCATGGACGGCGGAATCTCCTCGCTGACGATGCGGGCGGCCGCGAGTTCCGAGAAGCTCTCTGCGAGAAAACTGTCCACGCGGGCGCTCAGCTGCCGGGCGATAGGCGTCAGTCCGAGGTCCAGCTGCCGGGGCACGACGAGTTTCCGGCAAAAGGCGGGGATATCCGCCTGAATCGCAACGGCCCTGTGTTCCGGGTCCAGATGGGTGGAGTGGCGGCTGACCAGCCAACGTGGGCCCGCAAACGCCGAAAGCCACTGGTTGAGACGCTTCCCCGTCAGGCGCCCGCCAAATTGGAGCACCTGTTCCACGCCTTCCAGTGCAGCCCGGCCGCGCGGGCTGGCAAACAGGAGGTCCGGTCCTTCCAGCACGGCGGGGTCGCGCAGCAGGCGCAGCTGGCTGGCGATGTCGGCCACGATGGGGATCCCGAAGCGTTGCCCGAGCGCGAGTACGGCATCGGCCTCTTCGGATTCGAGCCGCCCGGCCACGAGCAGCAGAGGGCCGGTTAGGCGGGGCGTGCTCTCCGGTTCCAGGAGCTCCGGGTTCCCGTGGCTGCGGTCCTCGAGTTCCGCCAGCCAGGCGCTGAAGTCCTGCTGGCCCGGTGCTCCGTACAGGGGTTCACGGAAGGGCGCGTTGATGTGCACGGGACCTGCGTCCATGCCGTGCAGCCGGCGGAGAACATCGTCGAGTTCCCGGCCCAGGCGGCCTGCCGACCAGGACGGGTCGGGAGTGGGCAGCCGGAGCTCGCCGCGGAGGTGGGTCGCGAAGATCCCCTGTTGGTTGATGGTCTGGTTCGCGCCACAGCCGTGCAGCTCCGCGGGGCGGTCGGCGCTGACCGCGACGAGGGGCAGGTGATCCTCGAAGGCCTCCACCATGGCGGGGTGCAGATTGGCCACCGCCGTTCCGGAGGTGGTGACGATGGCGACGGGCTTTCGAGCCGATTTGGCCAACCCCAGCGCATAAAAGGCGAGGGCGCGCTCGTCGAAGTGGGTATGCAGCGCGAGACCGGGGTGATCCCGGCGGTAACGCGCTGCGGCCAGAACGAGGGGCGCGCTGCGGCTGCCGGGGGCGATGCAGAGGTCCTGGATCCCGTGCAGGCGATGCAGCCGATCGATCAGCACATATGCCCAAGCCTCATTGATATCGCTGAAACCCGTATGTTTCAGCATCCCAGCACGGAGAGGAAGGATTCGATCTTGGCTTCCAGCTCATTCCATTCCGCCTCGGGATCCGAGCCGTCGACGATGCCCACGCCCGAGTAGCAAAGAATCCGATCCTGGTTCACCAAGGCCGAGCGGATGGCCACTGCGAACTCCGATTGGTGTGGCGAAACGATGCCCACCGCACCGCTGTACCAGCCCCGCTGCACCGTTTCCTGCCGCCGGATCAGGGCCTGCGCGGCGCCGCGTGGGAAGCCGCAGACGGCTGGGGTCGGGTGCAGGGCGTGCAGGAGTTGAGCGTCCAGCACCCCGTGCTTCAGGGTGGCACTGATCGGGAGATGGCGGTGCTGGATGCGGTCCAGCTTGAAGACACCGGCTTCGCTTGGGCTGTCGGTGTCCGTCACCCAGGGTTCGATCTGGCTGCGCACGAAGCGCGTCACGAGGTCGTGTTCATGCACCAGCTTGGGATCGTCGCGCAGCCTGCGTTCCATGTCCGCGTCTTCCTCCCGGGTAAGGCCGCGGCGAACGGTTCCTGCCAGGGATTCAGTCCGGATCTCGCGGTCCCACCGCCGGTAGAGCCGCTCTGGCGAGCAGCCCATGAACAGGTCATTCGCCTGCTCCATGGCAAAACCGAAGCTTCCGGGATTCGAGTCGCACCAGCGCTGCAGCACCCTGAAGGGTGCCACAGGCGCCGTCAGGCGGAGCTCGACCCGGCGCGCCAGCACGGCCTTGTGCAGGCGGCCTTCGGCGATATTGCTTAGGATGTCGCCGACACGCTCCCGGCACACCGAGAAGTCCATGTCGTCGATGCGATGGGCCACGCTGGGCGAAACCGCGTCTTCCAACGTCTGAGGCTGGAATTCCAGCTTGCACAGCAGTTCGATCAGGTGCGTCTTCATGCGCACGAACTCGCCGGGGGACTCCGCCAGCAGGTTCACCGCAAGGTGGCGATCCCGGCCCCGCTGGCGAAGCTCGATCGCGGGCAGCACGAAGCGGGCAGCGGGGAAGGCGGACCATTCGTCCCTGCCGTTTTCCCCGGCAAAGGCGAGGCCACCCAGGAAGAACGCATCGCGGCCCTCCAGGATCGCATTGATCCTTGCCAGCAGCCGCGCGTGATCGTGAGCGGAATTCGCCACGAGTTCGACCGCCGCACCGATGCCGGCGACGCTCGTCGCTTGCTCACGGTCCTGCCAGAAGCTCCGTGCACCGTGGGGGTTGACCTGCAGCCAGTTCAGCAGATTGATGCCGGGGACGGTTTCGCGCAGACGCAGCAACGCGCCTTCGCGAAAACGCCAGTTCTTGACCTGCCCGAGCAGCCGCGACACCGCTGCCTCAAAGGGGGCATACGCGGACGGAGCTCGGATTCGTGGTCCGGGTATGGGGACGGCACCGTTACCTCGTGGAATGCCTGCATCCGCAGGCTCTCTTGAGAGACGTTGGTCCTGTGCAACGACGGCTGGATGTGGCTGACGCGACGTCAAAGCAGACTCTCCAGACCCTCATGCCAGCGTCTTCTGCACGGCTCGCGGACCACGGAACCAACGACTGCCGTCCACACCATCATCGCCAAGATCTCCGGGCCACCCGCGCGCGATTCGATTTTCTTCCTCAGTTGCTGCAACGCCACTCCCGATCCAAAACACGCTTCCATCATCGTGTCCGACGAAGGTAACCCGCCTCAGGGGTTCCGGCAATGCCGGCACCCCTTTCAGGGTTGAACCGGCCGTCGCGCCGCCAGAAGCCTCTGATCGAGGGTCTCTCCATCCAGCGGCCTGTGATCGATGATTTCCAGGCGCCCTTCCGCAGTGCCCGGATGGGGCTCGACGTCACCGACCCCGGCGACGCGGTTGATTCTCACCCAGCCGGTGGTGGTCGCGAGGACGCCCTTGACCCGATCCCAAGCGTGCCAGCGGAGGGCCTCATCGAGGCGTCCGCGTTCGAATTGTACCGTCGGGCCAAACCGCCAGCTACGTCCGAAATGCCCCTCGCCCCGCGATTCCGCGGTCCACCACTCAGGGCGGCCTGTTTCGGGGGGTGGCGGGTCACTGGACTCCGGAACTTGCAACCGATGCGCTGTCAGGAAGGCATGTGCTTCGGGGAAGAGGGCACGGCGCGCCGCGCTCAGGGGCAGCTCCAGCCATGCCGGATCCAGGTCGCCGTGTGCCACCAGCGCAGAGCGCAGTTTCGGGGGGTCCAGGGCGCGTGCAAACTCGAAGAACGCCTCGCGATCCTGCTCGGTGTAGAGATCCGCCTTAGTGGCCACCAGCACATCGGCCAGATGGATCTGGTCACGCCAGGTCTCGTGCGCACGGTGCCGGGCGGAGGCCAGGTGCCGGGCGTCCATCAGGGTGACGGTCGCGTGAAGCTCCAGCACCGCTGTGTATAGCGGTCCCGACAGTGTCTCGATGACTTGCGCCGGGTGTCCAAGGCCCGTCGGTTCGACCAGGATGCGCTGGGGGCGCTCCCGGCGAATGATGTGGTTCAGACCGACCGTGAAGGCTTGGCTGGCGACGCAGCAGAGGCAGCCTCCGGCCACCTGGCGGACGGCAACCTCACCGTCGGCCAGCAGTGCCGCATCGACGCCGACTTCCCCGAATTCGTTGATCAGGACCGCCCAGCGCTCTTCTTTGGGTCGCCGCTCGAGCAACCGGCGAATGGCGGTGGTCTTGCCCACCCCGAGGAAACCCGTGATGAGGTGGGTTGGTATCGGCCGGGGCCTGCTGAACGGGGCATGAGGGTCAGACATGGATGCTCGAGCGTGCGGGATTCGTTGACCTGTTGGCAAGCGCCAGGCACCGCCGACGGGGACATTGGTGTCCCTTCACCCGGGACTTTCCGACCGACCGAGGAAAGAACGGACTCGCACAGACCTTCACCGTACAGAGGCGCTTTCCCTGCAGGAAAAGCCCCCCAATTGGAGACGAAACATGGCAAGCTAGTGGGCCATGCGGGAAGTTCGGTGACTATGGAGCACAGCCAGACGCGCCGGAGCAAGGCGGGCAAGTGCAGGAATAGCCACTCTATTTCAAACTTG
>Ga0207421_10000217_pt1 | contig 71914 bp, 79 predicted proteins | sample SodLakKL_010_SED_4_FD_187542 | JGI IMG/M metagenome (GOLD analysis project Ga0207421, IMG submission 187542) | Alkaline sediment microbial communities from Lake Tanatar, Kulunda Steppe, Russia - 8KL_010_SED (SPAdes) (version 2) | ecosystem: Environmental > Aquatic > Non-marine Saline and...
GAATGACAAATGACAAAGTCCAAATGACAAAAGGGCTATTTATAATTTGACATTTGGGTTTTAGGCTTTGGACTTGATGGGCATTTGGGTGTTGAAATTTTTAAACAGATAGTGTAATATAAAAGGGCTTTTGAGAACACAATAGAAATAAAAATTAAAAACTTTTTATAAAGGTTAAAAAACAAAAATATGGCTAAAGAAAAATTTGAAAGAGGAAAACCCCACCTTAACGTAGGAACTATTGGTCACGTTGACCACGGTAAAACAACCCTTACGGCGGCAATAATAAACGCATTGCATCTTAAGGGACTTATCGACAAAAAAAGTTCGGTGGATGAGATTGATTCCGCCCCCGAGGAAAAAGCCAGAGGGCTCACAATCTCTATTTCTCACCGTGAATATGAAACGGAGAACCGTCACTATGCGCACATTGACTGTCCCGGACACGCCGACTATGTGAAGAACATGGTGACCGGTGCTGCACAGATGGATGGTGGAATTCTTGTTGTTTCCGCTACAGACGGACCGATGCCTCAAACGAGAGAGCATCTTCTACTTGCCCGCCAAGTGGGCCTTCCTTCACTCGTAGTTTTTCTCAACAAGGTAGACATGGTGGATGACCAAGAGATGATCGATCTTGTGGAGTCAGAGGTGAGAGAACTTCTAAACAGCTACGAGTTTCCCGGTGATGAGATACCCATTGTGAGAGGCTCCGCTCTCAAAGCCTGTGAAGCAAGCTCTGCGGACGATGAAGCGATAAAACCGATCGAAGAACTTCTGGAAGCTATGGACAGCAACATCCCCGAGCCCAAGAGAGATGAAGATAGACCCTTCCTCATGGCTGTGGAAGACGTCTTTTCTATTGAAGGTAGAGGAACTGTTGCCACGGGAAGAATTGAAAGAGGAGTGGTAAAATCGGGAGAAGAGGTGGATATCGTAGGACTTCGCGACACCAGCAAGACTACGGTGGTAAGCATTGAGATGTTTAACAAAAGCCTTGACGAAGGAAGAGCCGGAGATAATGCAGGTATTCTTTTAAGGGGAACCAAGAAAGATGATATCGAGAGAGGACAGGTTCTTGCAAAGCCGGGATCTATAACTCCGCACACCGAGTTTGAGGCGGAAGTGTACATCCTTGGCAAAGACGAAGGTGGTAGACACACTCCCTTCTTTAACGGTTACAAGCCCCAGTTCTACATGAGAACCACCGATGTTACCGGTGAAGTAGAGCTTCCCGAAGGAACGGAAATGGTGATGCCCGGCGATACCGCGAAACTAAAAGTTAAGCTCATTGCACCTATTGCCATGGAAGAACAGATGAGGTTTGCTATTCGTGAAGGAGGAAAAACGGTTGGTGCAGGAGTGGTAAGCAAGATTATCAAGTAAGAAAATGGCGAAAGAGAAGGAAGTAAAATCGAAGATCCGCATCAAACTTCGCGCTTACGACCACAAGGTGGTAGATGCGAGCGCCAAGCAGATTATTGATACGGCGCTTCGATACGGAAGTGACGTCTTGGGACCCACTCCGCTTCCCACGGAAACAAAGAAGTATACGGTAAACCGCTCCACATTTGTCCATAACAAGGCAAAGGACAAGTACGAAATAAGAGTACACAAAAGAATCATTGACATTGTTAGCCCGGGCGCGAAAGTTCTCGACGCATTAAGAAATCTAACTTTGCCAACGGGAGTGAATATCGAGATAAAGATGTAAGAGGGAAGTTAGGTAGATACAGGCATCGCTTCGGTTTCCAAACTTACTAATATCGAGGGAAACCTCGATATTTAGTTTTGAAAAGATGAAAAAATGAGTTTTATAATCGGAAAAAAACTGGGAATGACGCAAATTTTTGACGAGCAAGGAAGCGCGCTTCCGGTGACTTTGGTGGAGGCGGGTCCCTGTAGTGTAACCCAGGTAAAAAACAAGGAGAAAGACGGGTATGATGCCGTCCAGATCGGATTTGAGAAGATGAAAGAAAAAAGAGTAGGAAAATCACAAAGAACGAAACCTTTTCGTTTTTTGTGTGAATTCAAGGGAGGGTCCGAACTTAGTGTAAACGACCAAGTGACTGTGGAAAATTTTGCTTCCGGAGACACGGTTAAAGTAAGAGGAGTTTCCAAAGGGAAAGGGTTTGCGGGAGTTATGAAGAGATGGAACTTTTCCGGAGCGGGATCATCCACGCACGGAACAAAGCATACCGACAGAAAACCGGGTTCTATTGGTTCGGTCTTTCCTCAAAGAGTCTTCAAGGGAACCAAGATGGCGGGAAGAATGGGTGCCGACAAAGTTACCGTGAAAAATTTGAAAGTAGTAGAGGTTGACCCGGAGAAAAACCTGATTGCTCTTAAAGGGGCACTTCCCGGCAAGAAGGGAGGATTTTTAACCATTGAAAAAGCATGATAAAGAACGATCTGCACAACATGAAAGGAAAGAAAACGGAAGAAGTGGAGCTTCCGGAGGAAGTCTTTGGGAGGACTGTGAACCCGGAGGTGGTTTATCAGGTAGTTAGAATGCAGATGGCAAACCGCAGACAGAACACTGCGCACACGAAGGAGCGTGGCGAAGTGAGGGGAGGAGGAAGAAAGCCGTGGAGGCAAAAAGGTACCGGCAGGGCAAGGCACGGATCCAGACGTTCTCCTTTGTGGAGAGGAGGAGGAATCACTTTTGGTCCTCGCACGGAAAGGAATTACAAAAAGAAAATAAACAAAAGAACCAAGAGATCTGCTACTTCCATGATTCTTTCGGGGAAAAACGAAAGCGGGCTCATCTTTTTTGTTTCCGACTTGAGTGTAAAAGAGGCGAAAACAAAAGAGATGCGTGAATTTTTAAAAAACACCCCGTGTAACGAAAAAAGCACCCTTTTGGTGCTTCCCGAGATGCAGAAAGATGTAGTACTGGCAACGCGCAATCTGGAGAATGTGGATACGATACAGGCGAAAGACATAAATCCGCTTGATCTTCTTTCTTACAAGTATCTTGTTATGCCAAAAAGTTCGATAGAAGTTATTAGAGAGAATCTTAACTCAAAAAAAGATGGCGAAAAGTAAGTTTGTGTTAAAAAAACCTCATATTAGCGAAAAGTCCACCGACCTTTCAGGTGAGGGTTTTTATACGTTTCAGGTTGACAAGTCGGCTGGAAAGAGAGAGGTAAAAGAAGAAGTGGAAAGAAGGTACAAAGTGACGGTTGTATCGGTAAAGACGGTAAATATCCCTCCGAAAAAAAGAAGAGTGGGCAGAACGGAAGGGGTTAAGAAAGGGTATAAAAAAGCGGTAGTCAAACTGAAGGAAGGACAGAACATTGATTTGACTTTAGCCTAATCTTGTGTTATGAATTCAAGGGCAAAAAAACAAAAAAAACTGGTCTCCCCTATAAAGAAAAAAGCGGGAAGATCAAATCAGGGGAAGATAACCGTAAGACACAGAGGTGGAGGCGCGAAGCGTCTTTACAGGCATGTTGATTTCGGTCAGCCTTGCAAAGGAGTAAAAGGAAAAGTGGTGGGTTTGGAGTACGATCCCAATCGAACTGCCGACATTGCTCTTGTAGAGTATGAGAATGGAGAAGTAAAGTACATTCTTGCCCCGCAAAAGCTTAAAGAGGGAGATGAGATAATTACCGATGAGAAGACGGAGGTAAAAGAGGGGAACAGAATGCAACTTAAAAACATACCGGTTGGTACTCCCGTTTATAACATCGCTCTTCACCCGGATGGGAAAGGAAAAATAGTGCGAAGCGCAGGATCATCCGCTACCGTGCTTGCTCACGAAGGAAAGATGACTCACCTTCGCATGCCCTCAAGGGAGGTAAGAAAAGTTGTTAACGCTTGCTATGCATCGGTGGGAGAGGTTTCTCGTCCGGAGCACCGCTATAGGGAAATAAAGAAAGCGGGAACGGCAAGAAAAATGGGGAGAAGACCTGTGGTAAGAGGATCGGCGATGAGTGCGGTGGACCACCCCCATGGCGGGGGAGAAGGAAGGGCTCCTATCGGGATGCCTGCTCCTAAAACGCCTTGGGGTAAGATTGCAAGGGGTGTGCGCACAAGGAGAAGAAAGCACACCGATAGATATATTATTAAAAAAGCCAGCAAAAAGAAGAAAAAAGGAAAGTAATAGAGAGAATGACAAATGTCAAAATCCAAATGCCAAAAGAATGCCAAAATCCAAATAATAGAGAGAATGACAAATGCAAAGGTGAATTATTTGACATTTAGGTTTTAGGTTTTGTCATTTAAAATTAGCAATAATTTTTACAGATATGTCCAGAAGTTTAAAAAAAGGTCCTTACATTGATGAAAAACTGCTTGCGAAAGTAAAGAATCTTAAGAGTGGAGATAAGACTGTTATAAACACTTGGTCTCGCAGAGCGACTATTACCCCCGAGATGATAGGATACACTTTCGGCGTTTATAACGGCAAAGAGTTTGTAAAGGTGACGGTTTCCGAGGAGATGGTAGGGCATCTCTTGGGAGAGTTTGCGCCTACCAAGAAGTTTGTAAGGCACGGAGGGAAGTTGCAGAGAGAACAAGAAAAGAAATGACAAATGTCAAAATCCAAATGCCAAAAGAATGTCAAATGACCAATGACAAAGTAGATTATTTGAGATTTAGATTTTAAGCTTTGTCATTTAAAATTTTTGTAACGATATGGCTGTGGAAGCAAAACTTAATTACACGAGAATGTCTCCCCGAAAAGTTCGCCTTGTGGCGGATCTTGTTCGCGGAAAGCACGTTTTGGAAGCGGAGAACATTCTTGAGTTTACGGTAAGAAGACCGGCAGAGCCCGTGTTAAAGCTTTTACGTTCAGCAATTGCCAACGCGGAACACAACCACAGCTTGAAAAAAGAAAATCTTTATATTTCAGAAATAAGAGTAGACGGTGGACCGACAATAAAGAGATTCAGGCCACGAGCGAGAGGAGCGGCGTTTCCCATAAACAAAAGAACATCCCATGTTTTTATAAAACTGGAGGAAAAGCAGGGTGAGACTCTTCGGTCCCCCGACAAAACTCAGGACGGGGCAAAAGAGGTAAAGAAAAAGAAGGACAAAGGAAAAGCAAAAATAGAAAAAGTTTATCAAACGGAAAAACCCAAAGAGGAAGCTCCCCAAAAGTCCACAAAAGCAAAACCGGTTGAAGATGAGACGGCAAAAAAAGAGAGCGCGAAAGGAGTAAAGGGAGATAAAAAACAACTCTTTAGGCGTAAATCAATATAACTATGACACACAAAGTCCATCCAAAAATCTTTAGAATGAACCAGACAAAGGACTGGGGGTCCAAAGGCTTTTACGAGAAAGACTTTGCTTCTTCTTTGGAGGAGGATAGTAGGATAAAGCAGATGCTTTACAAACTTCTACGTGAAGTGGGAGTGGAAAGGATAGAGATTGAGAGATCTTTTGACGAGATAGGAGTAATTATCCACAGTGCGAGACCCGGACTTATTATCGGAAGAGGGGGAGAGGGAGTAAAGCAACTGAAAGAAAGAGTGGAGAAGGTTATCGACCAACCTTCAAAAGAAAAAAAGAGAAGAGTAAAGATAGAGATAAAGGAAATAAAAGATCCGTGGTTCTCCGCCTCACTTGCCGCGCAAGATATAGCAAGGCAGCTCGAAAAGAGAATTCCTTACAGAAAAGTGGTAAAGCAGGCACTACACAAGATAACGATGAACAAGGAAGTAAAAGGAGCAAGGATTCAGGTGGCGGGGAGACTTAACGGCATAGAGATTGCACGTACGGAGCATTTCCAGGAAGGGCAACTAAAAAGAGCCACGATAAGAGGTGACCTAGATTACGGATTTGATATGGCTCGTTGTCCGTACGGAGCGATAGGAGTAAGGGTGTTTATTTACAAAGGTGAGAAGTTCTAGGTATGTTATTCCCAAAGAAGGTAAAACATAGAAAGCACCGAAAAGGAAGAATAAAGGGGGTTGCCCAAAAGGGATCTTTTGTCAGTTTTGGTAGTTACGGTTTGCGAGCGGAAGCAAGCGGCCTTATTAGCGCTCGTCAGATAGAGGCGGCAAGAAGAGCGATAATAAGGTATCTGAGAAAAGGAGGAAAGATGTGGATTAGAGTGTTTCCCGACAGACCCGTTACCCGTAAGGGGCAAGAGGTTCCCATGGGAGGGGGAAAAGGTAATGTAGATCACTATGCAGCACCGGTAAAAAAAGGAAGAGTTATTTTTGAAATTGACGGAATTCCCGAAGAAAAGGCAAGAGAGGCGCTTCGCAAAGCGGGAGATAAGTTAGCGGTAAAAAGCAAGTTCGTAAAGAAGATATAAAAATGAAACCGAGCGCAATAAGAAAAAAAACGGAGAAGGACTGCTTAAAGTTGCTTAAAGAAAAGCAAGAGAAATTGGCGGAGATAAAGTTTTCCGGTCCTAACACCAAGTCAAAGAATACCAAAGAAGCGTCCAATTTGCGCAGAGATATAGCAAGAATAAAAACCATCTTAAACGAAAATAAGAAGAACAAAAACCATGAGGAATAAATTACAAGGAAAAGTTGTCTCCGATAAGATGGAAAAGACTGTGGTTGTAGAGGTGGAACGGGTTAAAAAGCACCCCCGTTTTAAGAAAATGTATAAGAGCCACAAGAAATATAAAGCTCATGATGAAAACGAAGAGTTTAAGACGGGAGATGACGTCGTAATTGAGGAAGTAAGGCCGATTTCCAAAGATAAGAAGTGGAAGGTAGTAAAGAAAGAATCATGATACAAACAGAGACATTTTTAAAAATAGCCGACAACGCGGGAGCAAAAGAAATTCAGTGCTTTCGTGTGCTTGGAGGTACGAGAAGGAGATACGCCAGAATAGGTGATATTGTAGTTGCGGCCGTAAAGAAAGCGGAACCCCGTAAGGCGGTGAAGAAACATGACGTGGTCCGAGCAGTCATAGTAAGGCAGAAATACAACTTTCGAAGAAAAGACGGTAGCTATATTAGATTTGACGAGAATGCAGCGGTTGTTTTGGACGGAAAATCAAAGAAGCCGAAAGGTGGAAGGATTTTCGGGCCTGTACCCAGAGAGCTTGGAGAAAAAGGATTTAAAGAGATTGTAACTATGGCAAAGGAAGTGGTTTAATTATTTTGCATTTATGAAAATAAAGAAGGATGATACAGTTTTAATAATTGCCGGAAAGGACCGCGGAAAGAAAGGGAAGGTGCTGCATGCTTTTCCCAAAGAGGGGAAGCTTTCTGTAGAAGGAGTTAACCTTCTAAAAAAGCATGTACCTCCGGAAAAGCAAAGACAGCAGAAAGGGAAAAAGAGAACAGGGCAGATAGTTGAGTTTCCGGGCCCTGTCGATGTTTCGAATGTAAAACTGGTCTGCCCCAAATGCAGCAAAGCGGCGAGAGTTGGAAAAGAAGAGGGTGGACGGGTTTGTAAAAAGTGTAATCAAAAGGTATAATGCAGAGCTTACAAGAAAAGTACAAGAAAGAGGTTCTTCCCGAGCTCAAAAAACAGTTCGAGCTTAAGAACTCTTTGGAATGCCCGAGACCGGAGAAGATCGTGGTGAATGTTGGTGTTGGAAACTGGGTTACAAAAGACCCGGGCAAAAAAGATGATGTTTTAAAGAAGATTTCCGGGGATTTGATGCTTATTACAGGACAAAAACCGCAAGTAAGGCCGGCCAGAAAATCGATTTCCGGTTTTAGACTTAGAGAAGGGATGCCTGCCGGACTAAGAGTTACGCTGAGAGGAAAAAGGATGTACCAGTTCCTGGAAAAGCTTATTCATGTGGTGTTTCCTCGTATCAGGGACTTTCAGGGAATAAAACTTTCCAGCGTGGACAAAAACGGCAATCTTACGGTAGGAGTGGACGAACAGCTTATCTTTCCTGAAATATCCGCTGACGAGACAAACTTCTTTTTCGGGATGGAGATAACGGTGGTTACCTCCGCCGAAAAAAGAGAGGAAGGGTTGGAGCTTTTAAGAAAGTTAGGCGTTCCTTTTGCCGTGACAGATAACAAATAACTTATGGCTAGAAAAGCAAAAGTAGAAAAATCAAAAAAGAAAGCCAAGTTCGTGACAAGAATAAACAGGCGATGCTTTAAGTGCGGAAGACCCAGGGGTTTTCTTCGAAAGTTCGGGCTTTGCAGAATATGCTTCCGTGAGATGGCGCGTGAAGGAGAGATTCCCGGTGTTAGAAAATCAAACTAGTAATTAAAGACAAATAACCAATAACAAATGACCAATGACCGAATTAAGGAAGTCATAAGTCAAGAGTCATAAATCATAAGTCACATATGTATACCGACCCTGTTGCAGACATGCTAAATCGAATAAAGACAGCACAAGCGGCCGCAAAGCCGATGGTGGATATTCCGTTTTCCTCTCTAAAGAGCGATATAGCTCTTTGCATGGAAAAGGAAGGATTTATACAGAAGATAATAAGAAAGAAGAAAGAGGGGAAGAAGTATCTGCGGATAATCTTAAGCTACGACAAAAAGAACATTCCCGCTATCACGGATATAAAAAGAGTATCTTCTCCCGGACAAAGAATATACAGAAAGAATAAGGAGCTGGGGGTTGTAAGGGGAGGAGAAGGAGTTTCTATTCTTTCTACACCGAAAGGAGTTATGACAAGCAGGGAGGCCAAAAGAAAAGGGCTGGGAGGAGAACTGATTTGTGAAATATGGTAGTGTGAGAATGACAAATGACAAAACCCAAATACCAAAAGAATGTCAAATGACAAAATCCAAATGACAAATACCAAGATGAATTATTTGACATTTAGATTTTAGATTTTGTCATTTAAAATTAGCAATAATTTTTACAGATATGTCCAGAATAGGAAAAAAACCAATTGAAATTCCCAAAGGAGTGGAAGTTGCGCTGGAAGAGGGGAAAGTAAAGACAAAAGGACCCAAGGGAGAGCTTGAGGTGGATGTTCCCGAAGAGATAGAAGTAAAAAAGGAAGGAGAAGAGATTACTGTTTCCGAAAAGAAAAAGACAAAAAAGAGCAAGGCTCTGTGGGGAACGACAAGATCGCTTATTGCCAACTCTATAGAGGGAGTTGATAAAGGGTATACGAAAGAGTTGCAAGTAAAAGGAGTGGGTTATAGAGGAGAGGTGCAGGATGGTAATCTTATCCTTAGAGTTGGATATTCCCATCCCGTGGAGATAAAGAAAATAGAAGGCGTAGAGTTTTCCGTAGCAAAAGATATTATTACCGTATCGGGGATAAAGAAAGATCTTGTAGGTCGTGTCGCTGCGCAAATTAGGGGAGTAAGATCCCCCGAGCCTTATAAAGGAACCGGTATCAGGTACAAAAACGAGGTAGTTCCCATGAAGGAAGGTAAAAAGAGCGCAGGAAGTTAGAGATAGAGATATAAAATTATGACTGATAAAGAAAAACTGAAAAAAAGACACAGAGCGATAAGGGCTCGCGTTGCCGGCGATGCGGAAAGACCGCGACTTCAGGTTTTTCGCTCGGCAAACCATATTTATGCCCAGCTTATAAATGACGATGAGGGAAAAACGCTTTTTTCGGCGAATGATTATGATATAAAAACAAAAGAGAAAGGAAAGGTGAAGAAGGCATTTGAAGTAGGTAAAAAAGTAGCTGAAAAAGCGAAAGAGAAGAAGATTAAAAGGGTCGTTTTTGATCGTCGTGGATATCTTTATCATGGACGAGTAAAAGCACTGGCCGACGGAGCCAGAGAAGGAGGTTTGGAATTTTAAATAACAACTATGAAAAAGACCGAAACCAAAAAAGAAATTGATAATGAAGTACTTGATATAAATCGAGTGGAAAGAATGACCGCTGGAGGGAGGCGCTTGCGCTTCCGCACTCTTGTGGTAGTTGGAGACAAGAAAGGAAAAGTAGGAATCGGGCTTGCCAAAGGGGCGGATGTGCAACAAGCTATCGAGAAAGGGGTAAAAAAGGCACAGAGAAACATGGTAACCGTTCCCATTAACGAGGAGGGAACTATTCTTCATGAAATCAAAGCAAAATATGGTGCTGCTACAGTGCTTTTAAAGCCACAAACGAAAGGAAGAGGTCTTGTTGCAGGGGGAACGGTGAGAACGATCTGTTCTCTTGCCGGAATAGAGAATATTTCCGGAAAGATTGTGGGAAATACCAGGAGCAAACTCAATAACGCCAAGGCGACAATGATAGCGCTCCAAAGTATTAAAGAAGGAGAGGAAGAGGAGAAGGACAAGAAGAAAGAAGAGAAAAAAGAAGGTGAGGAAAAAGACAAAGTTTCTCAGCAGTCCAAAGATACAAAAGAAAAGAAGACCGAGACAAAGACCAAATCAAAAAAGAAAGAAGGTGATACGAAAAGCTAAAGTAGTGTATTCTTATGCAAATTCACGAAATAAAAGTAAAAAATAAGACAAAAAAGGAAAAGCGTGTGGGAAGGGGCGGTAAGAGAGGTACATACTGCGGAAGAGGAGTAAAAGGACAGAAGGCTCGCGCCGGAAGAAAGATGCCCCCGATAATAAGGGAGCTTTTAAAGCGCTACCCCAAGCTTCGCGGTTATAAGTTCTCGCCGCTTACAAAAAGCTTTGCAGTCAATATTTCTGTTTTAGATAAGTTGTTTAATGACAAGGAAGAGATTTCTCCCAAAGCGTTGACAAAGAAAGGTGTGCTCCCTCGCGGAAAGAGCAAATACTCTGTTAAAATACTGGGAAAGGGAGAAACAAAGAAGAGTTTTCAGATTAAGAACTGTCTTGTCTCTGCAAGCGCCAAAAAGAAAATAGAAAAAGCGGGAGGAAACATAGAAATAAAAGCACAAAATACAAAATCCAAATGACAAATTACCGAAAGTTGTGTTTTGTAATTTCTTCTGCAAAGCAAAAGCATTATGTTTAACAAGATTATAAAAGTATTTCAGATCCCGGACCTGCGAAAGAGAATTCTTTTTATTCTCGGTGCTTTTGCGGTTTTTCGTGTTATGGCGAATATACCGATGCCCGGCTTTGATCCGGACAGGATGCAAGAGCTTTTCCAGGAGTTTCAGATGTTTCAGTTTGCCGATCTTCTTATAGGCGGGACTCTTGATCAGTTTTCCATAGTGATGCTAGGACTGGGGCCTTATATTACAGCTGTTATTGTAATCCAACTTCTTACTCTCGTATGGCCCGCTCTTAAGAAGATGTACAGCGAAGAAGGGGACACCGGGAGGCAGAAAGTCAATCAGTACGGAAGAATGCTTACTGTTCCTTTTGCTATTATGCAGACCTTCGGAATGCTCACACTTTTTCAGAATCAGGGAGTTCTTCCTCCTATCGGAGCGTTTGAGACGGCCACTATCATATCCGTGGTTACTGCCGGTACGGTCTTTTTGATGTGGATAGGAGAGCTCATCACGGAAAAGGGAATAGGAAACGGCGTGTCTCTTATGATTTTTGCAGGTATCATTGCTATGCTTCCTGCGAATATCGGGCAGGCGGTGAGAGATATAATGTTTAATCCGGAGATGGTTCCGATGTACCTTCTCTTTTTCCTTATCGGGCTTCCGATTATTGCCGGGGTGGTTCATGTAAACGAGGCGAGAAGAAACATCCCCGTCTCCTATGCAAGAAGGGTTCGAGGAAGAAAGCTTTACGGAGGAGCATCTACCTACCTACCCCTTAGTCTTAACCCTGCGGGAGTAATTCCCATAATTTTTGCCATGTCCATAGTGGTAATTCCTTCCATGGTGGTAGGATTTCTCGTAGGGATGGAAGGGTTTATCGGTACAGTGGCACAGGCCGTTTCCACCTTTTTGGACATGACGTGGGTCTATGGTGGTCTTATCTTTATTTTGGTATGCCTTTTTACATATTTTTATACGGCAGTTACTTTTGATCCAAAGAGTATTTCCGACAACTTGCAGAAAATGGGCGGATTTGTACCGGGAATAAGGCCCGGAAAACCGACAGCTAACCACATAAGTTATATTTTAAACAGGGTGCTTTTAGTGGGAGCGCTTTTCCTAGCTACGGTAGCCGTACTGCCAATGGTTATTTCCGGAATAACGGATGTGGAAGCTTTTGGATTTCTCGTAGGAGGAGCATCTCTCATCATTATCGTAAGCGTAGTGCTTGAAACGATAAGGCAAATAAATGCACAACTTCAAATGAGGGAGTACGAGAAGATATAAGCTTATTATCAATTTTCAATAATCGAGGGTAGATTAAAAATTGGTTATTGAAAATTGAAGATTATTTCTATGTCTAAAAGTAAGCTCGTTGTATTAATAGGATCCCCCGGTTCGGGGAAGGGTACTCAGAGCCTTCTCTTGGCGGAAAAAAGAAAAATGACTCATTTGGAGGCAAGCAAACTCTTAGAGAAAAGGTTTTTAAACGCGAAAGACGATGACGTGATAAAGGTGGGAGAAAACACCTACAGCCTAAAAGAACAAGAGAGAAGATGGAGAAAAGGGCTTCTTTGTGAAGATGAATTTGTTTCTCATGTGATAAAAGAAGCGCTGGAAGCATCTTATCGCAAAGCTGACACAGTGCTTCTTGACGGTTATCCACGCACTGTAAAGCAGGCGGAAATAGCGCTTCCTTCTTTCATCTCCCTTTTCGGAAAAGAAAATATTTTAACCGTGTTTTTAGAGGTGGGAGAAGAGGAGGTTGTAAAAAGGAACACAAATAGAAAAGTTTGCTCTCTGATGCGCCACTCTATTGTTGACCTTCCCGAGACAAGAGGGCTCACCGTTTGTCCTATAGACGGTTCTTCCCTTGAAAGAAGAGTTATGGATGATCCGAAAACCATAAAGGTGAGAGTAAAGGAGTTTAAGAAGAAAACTTTTCCTGTTTTGGATTATTTCTCCTCTCAAGGTGTTAAGGTGTCTCGCGTAGACGGAGTGGGGACGATAAACGACGTTCTGTTTCGTATACTAAAAGAGGTTGAAGATTTCGGTATATGACAAGTACTCCTAAAGTAATCTCTGTTCTCGGAAGGCCGGGATGTGGCAAAGGAACACAGATAGAGATTATTGCAAAAAGGGAAGGGTTTTCTACCGTAAAAACCGGCGAAATGCTCCGTGAAAGAGCGGAAAAAGAAGACTTTATCGGAGGAAAAATAAAAGAAACTCTGGAAAGGGGTGGGCTTATTCCCACTCCTTTGGTTTTTCACCTATGGATGCCCAGACTTATTGAGTTTTACAGCTCGGGGAAAGAGGGAATTATATTCGACGGAAATCCCAGAAAGCTCTACGAGGCTTACATGCTTGAGGAAGTACTTGAGATGTTCGGGTGGAGGGATAATTTTTGTGCTTTCCATCTTAAAATAAGCGAGGAGGAGGCGCAAAGAAGACTAAAAGAAAGGAAAAGAAGTGATGACAAAGAGGAGGAGATAAAAGAGAGAATGGCTTGGTTTAAGGAAGAAGTGGAGCCTGTAATATCCTACTACAGAGAAAAAGGAGTACTCATTGAGATTGACGGGGAAAGAACCGTGGAAGAGGTAGATAAGGATATTTACAAAAAGTTAAACAACTTCTTTGAGAGTTCCAGATGATAAAAACAAAAGAGGAGATAAGCAAAATGAAGGAGGGAGGGGTGATTCTTGCTGAGATAATGGAGGAGTTAAAAAAGGAAGTGCGACCGGGGATTACCACCTCTTTTTTAAATGATCTGGCGGAAAAGCGAATCCGGGAAAAAAAGGGCAGACCCTCTTTTAAGAACTACCGCGGCTTTCCGGCGGCTCTGTGCGTTAGCGTAAACGAAGTTATTGTTCACGGAATCCCTTGTAACTACAGGCTAAGCGAGGGAGATATTTTGTCTTTGGATCTCGGGTTTTTTTATAAGGGGTTTCATACCGATATGGCGATAACGGTGCCTGTGGGGAAAGCGGAAGGAGAGAGCCTGCGACTTATAAGAGAGACCAAAAAAGCTCTAAAGAGAGGTATAAAGAAAGTAAAGGAAGGAAATACTTTGGGAGATTTGGGAAATACCATCGAAAGACACGTGGAGAAAAGTGGTTTTGTCTTGGTGGAGGGACTTTGTGGTCACGGGATAGGAAAAGAAGTTCACGAAGAACCGCAAGTATTAAATCAAGGAAAAAGAAACAAAGGGATGGAGATTAAAGAAGGAATGGTTTTTTGTATCGAGCCGATGCTTTCTACCGGGAGCTCAAAAACCTCCTATATGAAGGACGGCATGGGAATAAAAACAAGTGACAACTCCCTTTCTGCGCATTTCGAGCATACGGTGGCGGTAACGGAGAAAGGTTGCGAAGTACTTACAGCGCTACATAGCGAGCAGAAGTAACACAAACAGGCGTTTGAATTTTGGCGTAAACTTCTATATAATAGTCCCATGGAAGAAGAAAATAAAGAGAATAATAAAGAAGAATTTCCTTCTGAGCTCCGTTACGACGTGGCTTCGGGAGACTGGGTGGTTGTTGCTTCCGGAAGAGCAAAGAGGCCGGAGATGTTTAAAAGGGAAAAAAGAGCAAAGGAAGAGACATCCAAGGAAGATTGTCCTTTTTGCGACCCCGGGATCGTCGATAATGCTTTTGCGGTCTTTAAGGACGGGAAGAAAACGGATGAATTAACAAGAGACTGGACCGCCGTTTCCATTCCTAATAAATATCCGGCATTTCTTCCGTCCGAAAAGCTTGAAAAGAGGAAAGAAAACAGTCTCTACCAGACAATAAATGCGGTAGGCTACCACGAGGTAGTGGTAACAAGAGATCACCAAAAGTCTCTTGGCGAGCTTCCCTTGGAAAGTGTTAGAGAAGCTTTTGCTCTTTACAAACAGAGATATTCCGAGCTCAGGGAAAAAAGGCACGTGAACTATGTTTCGGTTTTTCATAATCACGGCGTAGAGGCAGGGGCTTCCATAGCCCACCCTCACTCCCAAATACTGACCACCCCGCTTATTGATGTCGATCTCAATAAGGCTTTGGCCAAAGGAAGGAGTTATTATGAACACAGGCGAAACTGTATATACTGCCGGATGAACGAATGGGAGATGAAAAAAAGAGAGAGAATCGTTTACGAGAACGATCTTTTCCTTGTTGTTTGTCCTTTTGCTTCCAAGGCGGCTTTTCAGACCATAATATCACCCAAGAAACACTTGGCGTATTTTGAGAGGATAACCGAAAAAGAGCTTGATCTTTTAGCTGACGCATTCTCGGTGGCGCTTTCCAAGCTCTACAAAGGACTAAACGATCCCCCGTATAACTTTTATCTGCACTGTGCTCCCTCCGATGGTATGGATCACGGATATTATCACTGGCACTGGACAATACTCCCTAAAACTTCCGTCTGGGCCGGGTTTGAACTGGGGGCACGGATGGAGATATCTACTATAAAACCGGAAAAAGCGGCAGAGTACTTAAGAGAACAGTAAAAAATTGTTTGAGTCATGAAACTTCCTCTCGTTGTTGCCAATTGGAAAATGAACCCGGCCAGCCTGAAAGAAGCTAGAGAGCTTTTCGAGTGCGTAGGAGAGATGGGAGAGGTAAATTGCGAGGTGGTGGTGTGTCCCCCGTTTCCTTTTATTCCTTTTGGGGAGAAAGTTACGCTGGGAGCACAAAACTGTTTTTGCAAGGACCTGCCTACTTTTGAGGGTTCTTTTACGGGGGAGGTTTCACCCTCTATGCTTCGAGATCTAGGGTGTGAGTATGTGATAGTCGGGCACTCGGAGAGGAGAACGGTTCTGGGGGAAAGGGACGAGAATATAAATGCAAAAGTAGGGGCCGCGGTTTTTGCCGACCTAACTCCTATTTTGTGTGTGGGAGAGGAGGACGAAAAAGAGGGGGGCGAGAAGGTAAAAAAGCAGATCGAGGAAGGACTAAAAGGAGTATCGTCTCTCGAGAAGGTAGTGGTGGCCTATGAGCCTCTCTTTGCCATAGGCACCGGAAAGCCTTGCTCTATAGACTTAGCTACCGAACGAAAGGACCTCATAAAAGAAGCGCTCTCCGGCATTGCTCCGGAAAGCGAAGGTGTTCCCGTGCTTTATGGGGGAAGTGTTGACGAGAATAACTGCAGGGAGTATATAGAAGAAGCCGGGTTTAACGGACTTCTCGTGGGCGGTGCTTCCCTTAAAAAGGAAAAATTTAGAAAAATAGTAAAAAAGTTATGAAGACAAAGGAGATAAGAGAAAAGTTTGTCGAGTTTTACAGAAAAAAGGAACATGTGTTTATTCCTCCCGCTTCGCTTATTCCGGAGAAAGACTCTACGCTTCTTTTTGTTAACTCGGGAATGTTTCCGCTGGTTCCTTATCTTTTGGGAGAAGAGCATCCGGAGGGAAAGAGGCTAGCTAACTTCCAGAAGTGTTTTCGTAGTGATGACATTGAAGAGATAGGAGACATGAGGCATACCACATTTTTTGAGATGCTTGGGAACTGGTCTCTCGGTGATTATTTTAAAAAAGAGCAACTTCCTTTCGTTTTCGAGTTTCTTGTTAAAGAGTTGGGTCTTGATCCGCAAAGACTTTACGTTACCGTTTACAGGGGGAACTCCGAGATAGGAGTAGAAAAGGACTCCGAATCTGTGGAGATATGGAAAGAGATTTTCAAAAAAGAAGGAATAGAGGCAAAAGATGTGGATATGGCGGAAGAGAAGGGGATGCAGAACGGGCGTATCTTCTATTATCCGGACAAGGAGAACTGGTGGTCTCGTTCCGGCCCTCCGGAGAAGATGCCGGTTGGTGAACCGGGAGGACCCGACAGCGAGATATTTTATGATCTGGGAGAAGATCTCGGACATCACAAAAACTCTCCGTTTAAAGATAGCCTCTGCCATCTTAACTGTGATTGCGGAAGGTTTATCGAGATAGGGAACAGCGTTTTTATTGAGTTTGTAAAGAAAGAGGAAGGTTTCGAGAAACTTCCTCAGAAGAATGTGGATTTTGGAGGAGGACTAGAGAGACTGGCTATGATTTGCCAAGAGAAAACAAGTATCTTTGAAGCCGATAACTTTCTCCCTATCATCAAAAAGTTGGAAGAACTTTCTTCTTATAAATACAGGGAAAATATAAAGCCTTTTGAGGTAATTGCTGACCATATCAAGGCAGCCACTTTTATTATCGGGGACGAGAGAGGGGTTGCGCCCTCCAACAAAGAGCAGGGATATTTTGTGAGGAGACTTATAAGAAGAGCTATCCGATACGGGAGATATCTTGATATAGACTCCAAAGAATGGCTCAAGGACCTCGCCAAGGAAGTGATAGGCATTTATAAAGAAACTTATCCTGAAATAGAAAGGAATGCCTCCTACATTTACGAAGAGATGGAGAAGGAGGAAAAGGCCTTCCGTAAGACGTTGGAGAAAGGGCTCAAAGAGTTTGGAAAAATGAAAGAAGAAAAAGTGATAGACGGGGAGAAGGCGGCTTTTCTTTATCAAACCTACGGATTCCCTATAGAGCTTACACAAGAGATTGCCGAGGAAAGGGGACAAGAAGTGGATGCGGAAGGGTTTTACAAAGAAATGGAAAAGCACAAAAAGCTTTCCAGAGAGCTTTCCGCAGGGAGTTTTAAGAGTGGTCTTTCGGATAGTGGGGAAGAGACGGTCAAGCTGCATACGGCAACCCACCTTCTTCTTGCCGGGCTGAGAAAGGTTTTGGGGGAAAGCGTATTTCAGAAAGGAAGTAATATTACCGCTGACCGTTTGCGCTTTGACTTTTCCTTTGAAAGGAAGTTGACATCCGAGGAGATAGAAAAAGTGGAAGAACTGGTAAACAGCGCCATAAAAAAGGACATGGAAGTGACAAAAGAGGAGATGAGCTATGAAGATGCCGTTAATGAGGGGGTTTTAGCTTCTTTTGAGGAAAAATATCCGGAAAGGGTCTCGGTTTACACCATAAAAGATGGAGAAGGAAATATTTTCTCCAGAGAAATATGCACCGGTCCTCATGTGGAGAGAACTTCCAGGCTCGGCAAATTTTCCATTGACAAGGAGGAGTCTTCCAGTGCGGGCGTAAGGAGAATAAAGGGCAAGCTCAGTTGATATTTTTGGGAAAAACAGGTAAAATCACATGGCTATGAAAAAAAGAGTAATCGATGTTCACCCTCCTACGGAAAAGAGGAGGAAAGAAAAAGAAAGAAATAACACTTCTCAAAAAGATGCTTCTCGCGGGAGCAGAGGGCTTCTTGTGGGTATTATTCTTTTTCTTCTCTTTCTCGCCGGCTATCTTTACTATATTAGTTATCAAACAAGAGTTGTAATAGAGCCGGTTACGGAAAGCTTTAGCGAAGAAAAAGAGATTCTAGCAAGATCCTTGGGATCCATCGGAGAAGAGGAGATCAGGGGAGCGGTAAAGAGGAAAACCCTTTCCCGATCCGAGGAGTTTCCGATAGAAGAAAGGAGGGTGATAGAGGAGAAGGCGGAAGGAGAGATAGAAGTGTGCCAAGATCACACACAGAATGCTACCAATTACAGAGAGGGGACTAGATTTGTTTCCGATGGCGGAAAGCTTTTTGTGGCCAAGGAAGCGTTTGTTATCCCCGGAAAAGATAATGGAGAGGGGTGTGTAAGTGTTGAGGTTGAGGCCGGTAAGCCCGGAGAGAACCACAATATTTCTTCCGACTCCAAATTTGCTCTTCCCGGGCTCGAAGGAACGGCGATATACGGAAGAGTAAAAGGAAAATCTTTCAGCTTAACAAAAGAAGGAGTTTATAAGGAAGTTCCTCATTTGGGTGAGGAAGGAATGAGGCAAGCGGAGGTAGAGATGAGTGACGGCCTTCTAGAGGAGGGGATAAAAAAGATAAGAGAAGAGTATGGGCAGGAGTACTTCCTGGAGAGTGATGCACAGTTCCAGATGAGTGTTGTAGAAAGAAGTAGCGAGGAGCTCGAAGAGGACGAAGAGAGTTTCCGTTTTGAGCTTATAGTGGAGGTTGAGGCGATCGGAATAGGTCGGGAAAACACGGAGAATTTTATAAAAAACCTCTTGCCCGAAGGATATACTTGGCGAAAGAACACAGAAGAGGTGGGTTATAACTTTGTACGTACGAATTTTGAAGACAGAGAAGCGGACGTTGTTCTTTCCTTTTCCGCCGATATTTATAAGGACTTCAACAAAGAAACTCTGAAAAGAGAGATTGTGGGGAGCTCCTTTGAGGAAGCGAGAGAAAAGATAGAGGAAAAGGTGGATGTAGAAGAGTTAAGTATTCGCACTTTTCCCTTCGGATTATCAAGAGTTGCCGGAACGCCGGAGAGAATAAGAGTAGATTTCAAGCCGTAAAGGTTAGGTTTGACAAAAATTGAAAAAATTGTTATTCTTACGACCTGTAAATGAGTTCTAATAGCAATAATAAACGAAAAGGAGTTGTAATAGAGGCGCTGCCCGATGCGCACTTCCGCGTTAGAATGGAAACCGGAGAGGAAATTAATGCGCATTTGGCGGGAAAGCTGAGAATGCACCGTATAAAAGTGCTTACGGGTGACAGTGTTACGGTGGAGGTTAACGAATACGACCAGACCAAAGGAAGAATCGTTTACAGAGGATAAAAAAGAAAATCCGTTTGAAGTTAGTTTGTCTATATAAAAGCGGAGTTTAGCAGAATGAGAGTTCAAGCTTCAGTGAAGAAAATTTGCCGGGATTGTAAAGTTGTTCGGCGCAAAGGCCGAGTTTATGTCATTTGTAAAAACAAGAAACATAAACAGAAACAAGGATAATACTTCAATTTCTAATTTTTAATTTCTAATTTCTATTTTTTAGTTTTCAATTTCTGTTTTTCAGTCTTAATCTTTGGCAATTTCACAAATTAGAAATTAGAAAATAGTAAATAAAAATTAACACATTTTATGTCGAGAATAGCGGGAGTGACCATACCGAAAGAAAAACGAGTGGTAATAGCCCTTACCTATATTTACGGTATAGGTCCTTCGCTTAGCAAGGATATTCTAAAGAAGGTGAAGATTGACGAGGGAAAGAGAGTTTCCGAACTTACTGATAACGAAGAAAAAAAACTTAGAGAGTTGATCGAGAAGCAGTATACCACGGAGGGTGAGCTGCGCCGAGAAAGAAGAGAGAGTGTTGAAAGATTAAAAAGAATAGATTGCTACCGTGGCACGCGGCACAAGAGAGGGCTTCCGGTCCGCGGGCAGAATACGCGAACGAACAACCGAACGGTTCGCGGCAACAAAAGAAATATTGCAGGATCGGGAAAGAAAGCTCCCCCTTCACCCAAATAAAAATATAGCAGGCCATAAGTTATGGGAAAAAAAAGAATTATAGAAAAATCGGAGGAAGAGCTGCTTGAAGAAAAGAACAAGCTGGAGGAGGCGAAAAAGAAAAAAGGGAAAGAAAAAAAGAGAGGAGTAAAAGAAGGGCGTATCTATATCTCCGCTACTTATAACAACACCATGATCACGCTTACCGATAAGGCAGGTAAAGTTTTGTCTTGGACGACTGCGGGGAGTTTAGGATTTAAGGGAACAAAAAAAGCTACCCCTTATGCCGCTTCCGAGGTTGCCAACGTTGTAGCTGAGAAAGCGGAAAAGATGGGATTAAAAGAGGTAGATATATTTGTAAAAGGAGTGGGGTCGGGAAGGTCTTCCGCTTTGCGGGCACTGGCCGGAAAAAATATGACCATTAATTCCATAAAGGATGTTACGCCTATCCCGCATAACGGATGCCGTCCAAGAGGGCCGCGAAGAGTTTAAAGTTAAATTATGGAGAAAAAGAATAAATGTAAAAAATGTCGTCGTGCCGGAGCCAAGCTTTTTCTGAAAGGGGAAAAGTGCGAGTCCCAACACTGTCCGATGATAAAGAAACCTTATGCTCCGGGGCAAAAGCCCAAAAGAAGAAAAGGGCGTGTTTCGGAGTACGGAAGAGAACTTAACGAAAAGCAGAAACTGAGGAACTGGTATAATCTTCGAGAAAAACAACTTTTGCGCTATGTAAAAAGTGTTATGGCTAAAGAGCAAGAGGTGGAAAGTACGGGCGACCAACTTATACGCAAACTGGAGGGGCGTCTTGACAATGTTGTTTACAGAGCGGGATTTGCCAGCTCCAGAACGCAGGCAAGACAGATGGTAAGTCATGGATTTTTCCACATAGGAGATAGGCTGGTGGACAGACCGTCTTATCAAGTCAAAGTTGGAGACGAGATTACATTAAAACCCAGCAAGAAAGGAAAGAAGATCTTTGAGGAGTTTGAAGCGAATATGAAAAATTTTAATCCTCCCGCTTGGATATCACTTGATAAAAAGAATTTTTCCGCAAAGATTATCGGAGAGGTTCCGGTCGAGGAAGTAGCTCCTCCGGTAGAGATATCCGCGGTCTTTGAATTTTACTCAAGATAACCTATTAACAATTGAAGTATGATACCTTTACCATCAAAACCCAAAGTAGTAGAGAAAAAAGGAGAGGATAAAGTGGTTGTGGAAATAAACTCTCTTTATCCGGGTTACGGCACTACTGTCGGGAATAGTTTACGACGTGTACTTCTTTCTTCCTTGGGAGGGGCGGCAGTTTCGAGGGTCAAGATAGAGGGCGTTTCTCATGAATTTTCTACTATATCCGGAGTTGCCGAAGACGTGATAACGATAATTTTAAATCTGAAAGAGCTCCGCTTTAAGGTTCATAGTGACGAACCACAAACAGTAAAACTTAACACGGAAGGGGAGAAAGAAGTGAAAGGAAAGGACTTGGAACTTCCTACTCAGGTGGAACTTGTCAGTCCGGAAAAGACTATCGCGACTCTCACTGACAAAAAATCTTCCCTGAACATGGAGCTCACGATTGAAAAAGGAACCGGGTACTCTTCGGCGGAAGACAAAAAAGAAGAGAAGCTGGAGGTAGGACAAATATTAATAGATTCCATATTTACCCCGGTAAGGAGAGCTAATTTTAATGTAGAGAATATGAGAGTGGGGAAGAGGACGGATTTTGATAGACTTTTTCTGGAGGTGGAGACAGACGGGACAATAACTCCCGAAGAAGCCTTCCTGCAAGCGGTAGATATTCTCGGGAAGCACTTTTCCGTACTTTCTAATTTTTCATCGGAAAAAGAGGAAAAAGAAGAGAGCAAGGAGAAAAAGGAGGAAAAAGAAGGGGAAACGGACAAAGAGGTGGGAGACATAAACGTAGAAGATCTTAATATTTCTACGCGTAACAAGAAAATTCTTCAAGAGGCGAGAGTAAAGACGGTAAAAGGGATTCAGAAAAAAGGAGAAAAAGGGCTCGCGGAAATCAAAGGAATGGGAGAGAAAGGAGTAGAAGAGATAAAAAAAGAGTTGAAGAAAAAGGGAGCGGAACTGTAGAATCATATTTACGTTTAATGACTTGTAAATCGCCATGCCGAGAATAAAGAAAAAAAGAAGATTCGGAAGAAAGAGGGATGAAAGAAGAGCGCTTCTCTGCTCTCTTTCTCGTGCTCTTATCTTAAATGAAAAGATAAAAACAACGGAAGCCAAGGCCAAAGAACTTCAAAGTTTTGTGGAGAAGGTTATAACCAGAGCAAAAGAGGATAGTATTCACAGTAGAAGAATTCTTTCCGGAAGACTTTCCCCGGAGATTGCGGATAAATTAATAAAAGAGATAGGCCCTCGTTACAAAGATCGCCCGGGAGGATATACAAGAATTATGAAGTTGGGTCCCAGAAAAGAGGACGGGGCGAGAATGGCCATTATTGAACTTGCTTGAATATGTCAGATCGAAAAACTCATACAGTAGACGTTTCCAAAAAACCGCTCGGGAGAGTTGCTACGGAGATAGCAGGCCTTCTTAGCGGAAAGAACAAAACCGATTATTCGAAAAACGATGACAAGGGAGATTTTGTCGTGGTAAAGAATATCGAAAAAATCAAACTTACAGGGAAAAAGAAAGAAGATAAGATATATTACCACCATACGGGCTATCCCGGTGGGCTAAAGGAGGTGCCTTATAAAAAGCTAACCGAAAAAGACTCCGCGGCAGCACTAAAAACCGCTGTTTACGGAATGCTGCCTAAGAATAAGCTGCGGAAAGAAAGAATAAAAAGGCTTAAAGTGGAATAAAATGCCTACAAAAGAGACAACAAAAGAAAAGAAGAACAAAAAATATTACCAAGGGGTTGGAAGAAGGAAAACCTCTGTTTCCAGTGTGCGCATTTATGAGAAAAAAGGCGGAGGCATTGTAATAAATGACAAGAAGCTGGAGGAGTACTTTCCCACCTTTGAGTTGCAGAAGAAAGTAAAGGATCCTTTGGTGGATCTTAGCCTGGAAGACAAGTTTTCGGTTTCGGTAGTAGTATCCGGAGGAGGGAGAAACTCTCAGGCGGAAGCGGTAAGGCACGGTATTGCCAGAGCCGTGGAAAGTTTTGACAAAAGTTTTCACAAGCAACTTAAGACAGCCGGATATCTGAGGCGTGATCCGCGTATGAGAGAGTCGAAGAAGCCGGGACTAAAGAGAGCGAGAAGAGCTCCCCAGTGGAGAAAAAGGTAAGAAGACGGCACTCTTCTTCAAATACAATCGGAGGGGCGACCTCCGATTTTTAATAAGAAATGTACTGCCTTGGGACTTCCGGAAGTGATATTATTCTCGCAAAGACGGATGCCGTCCGGTTTAAAGCGAAGGTTTGATATTTAGCCTTCTATGTATTATACTTAAGGAGTAATCAAAAGGTATGGCCGATAAACTGATTATTGAAGGAAAAAGCAAACTGGAAGGGGTTATTGACGTCAAAGGTTCTAAAAATGCCGCTACTCCCATTATTGCGGCTACTTTACTTACTTCGGAGCCGTGCGTTTTAAACAATATTCCCCTCGTGGATGATGTCTATAAGATGATAGATATCGTAAAGAAGATGGGAGCCAAGGTTGAGTTTTTAGAGGAAAGAAAGGTGAAGATTACCGCAAAGAACATCGATCCGCGGAAGTTGGATTTTTCCTTGGTTAACAAGATGAGATCCTCGATACTCCTTGTGGGGCCCTTGGTTGCCAGATTCGGGTTCTTTAAAATCCCTCAGCCCGGAGGTTGCGTTATAGGATCGAGGCCTGTAGATGTTCATCTTAAAGCGTTAAGAAGAATGGGAGTGGTGATAGAAGAGTTCGGCCTTAAGAAGAACGGTTCGCTTTCCTCCAATATTTATCACTTCAAAACGAAAAAAGGACTTAGAGGGAAAGAGGTTGTGCTTGACGAGTTTTCCGTTACCGCCACGGAGAATGTGTTAATGGCGGCGACGCTTGGCAAAGGAAAGACTGTAATAAAAATAGCTGCAGCAGAGCCACATGTAAAAGATCTTGCCCTTTTTCTGAAAAAGATGGGGGCTGACATCAAAGGAGAAGGGACAAACACTATAGAGATTAAAGGCAGGGAGAAGCTTTCCGGGGCTGAGCACACCATAATCCCGGACTATATGGAAGCAGGTACGTTTATTTTGATGTCACTGGCAACGAAAGGAAGTGTTCGTGTTGAAAATGCGCCTACCGACCAACTCTCTCTTCTACTTTCCAAGCTCAAAGGCTTTGGGGCAAAACTAAAGATAGAGAAAAATGCGGTGGTTACTTCGCCGGGGAAAAACCTATCTATAAACAAGGTACAGACCATGCCCTACCCCGGGATTCCAACCGACCTGCAAGCACCTCTGGGAGTTCTCTCCACACAGGCGAAAGGACTTACTCTCATCCACGATACGCTTTACGAAGGAAGGCTTAAATATTTGGAGGAGCTTAATAAGATGGGAGCGGAAATCGTTATCTGCGATCCTCACAGGGCGATAATAAACGGACCTACCAAATTGCAGGGAGTAAGCCTTGACCCTCTTGATCTTCGTTCGGGAGCCGCCCTTATTATTGCAGGGCTTGTGGCGGAAGGAACTACCGTGATAAGAGACATTAGTCAAGCCGACAGGGGGTACGAAGAGATAGATAAGAGACTGCGTAAAATCGGAGCAAGAATAAAAAGAACAAAAGGGTAAAATTTTAATTTCTATTTTCTAATTTCTATTCAATTTTTATTTGTCTAATTTTTAAACACTTAAAACCCTACAATTAACCACTAATTAGAAATTAAGAAATAGAAATTAAGAATTAAAAACATTAAAAGAGTTATCGCAAAGTTAAACAAATTATGTTTTCAAGAAAAATAGGAATTGATCTGGGGACCTGTAATTCGCTTGTCTTTGCTCCGGGCAAAGAGATTATTTTAAACGAGCCCTCTGTCGTAGCGGTAAGTGTACATGAAAACAAAATACTTGCCGTGGGAAAAGAGGCCAAGGAGATGACGGGGCGTACTCCGGACGAGATTAAAGTTTATAGGCCACTGAGAGACGGAGTGATTGCCGAGTACAGAATAACGGAAGCGATGTTAAGGCATTTTATAAAAAAATCTCCCGGAATTAAATTCATAAAGCCGGAGGTTATGGTAGGAGTTCCTGCCGGAATAACTTCCACAGAGAAAAGAGCCGTCATTGAAGCGGGCGTTTCTGCGGGAGCGAGGGCCGTTTATACCGTTAAGGAACCTATCTTGGCCGCTATCGGAGCGGGAGTACCTATCTCTTCTTGTTCCGGCCATATGGTGGTTGATGTGGGAGGTGGAACAACCGAGATAGCGGTGATTTCACTTGGAGGAATAGTTGTTTCACGCTCTATTCGAGTGGCGGGAGACAGTATGGATTTTGCTATTTCCAATTATATCAAGAACAAGCACAACATAGCTCTCGGAGAGAAAAGCGTGGAGGACATAAAAACGAACATCGGTGTTGCCATGCAAGAGAAGGAGGAGGCGGAGATGGAGGTGAGAGGAAGAGACTTGGTCAGCGGTCTTCCCAGGAATATTACTGTTTCCTCTAACGAAGTTTGTGAGGCGGTAGCGGGAACATTGGAAGAGATTATTAAAGTAGTAAAACAGGTCTTGCGTGATACACCACCCGAGCTGTCCGCGGATATTATGGATAAAGGGATGGTTCTTACGGGAGGAGGTTCTCTTCTCCGAGACATAGACGTACTGGTCACCGAGAAGACCGGAGTTCCTTCGTTTGTTGCCGAAGATGCTCTCCTTTCTGTTGCACGTGGTGCAGGGGTTGTACTGGACAACCTGGAGGCGTATAAAAAAAGCATTATGAGCAAATAAAGGAGAATGCCAAAGACCAAAATCCAAATGCCAAAAAAGCAGCTAACAAAGATGTATGTAGTTCGTTTGTCATTTGGGCTTGGAATTTTGGCATTTGCTTTAGTATGATTGTCGGGCACCAAAAACAAAGAGAAAAGCTCCAAATGCTCCTTGAAAAAGAAAAGGTGCCGCATGCCTTTTTGTTTTCCGGGCCCGAAAAGTTAGGGAAGAAAAGAGTAGCCCTCTGGTTTTTAAAGACGGTAAATTGCATGGCAAAGAAAAAAAATGAAGCCTGCGGAAAGTGCCAAAACTGCCTAGAGATTGAAAAAGAAAAACACCCTGATATTATTCGAGTTACTCCCGAAAAAGGGGAGATAAGGATGGAGCAAGTGGAAGAGGCTGCAAAAAACGTTTGCTACAAATGCATAAAGGCGAACCTAAAGGGAGTGATTATCGACGATGCACACCTTATGAATCTTTACAGCCAAAACGCAATGCTAAAGATATTGGAAGAGCCCCCGGAAAATACGGTCTTTTTTCTTGTTACCGGATATCCGCATATGTTATTTTCTACAGTAAGATCACGTCTTTTTGAGCTAAAGTTCTCTACAGTAAGAGAAGAAGAAATAAGGGAAACGGTAAAGGATGAAGAGATTGCTTTTCTTTCTTTGGGAAAGCCCGGGGTGGCGTTTGAGCTTACCTCCTCGGAAGAGAAAAGAAAAGAGGCCGAAAGAATGAGGAAGGAAGTAAAGGAAGTGATAAAGGGCAATATGGGAGATCGCTTTTCAAAAGCAAAAGAAATTGCCAAAAGGGAGGTGGCAGAAGATTTTCTAGAGTATCTACTTAGGCTACTCAAGGAGAAGATGCGAAGAGAGATGAAAGAAGAAAGGGATACGAAAAAGACAAGGGAGGCGCTTTCTCATGTACAAGAGGCACTTTTCCTAAAAGCAAAAACAAACATTAACCCGCAACTTGTTTTAGAGAAAATAATGCTAAAAATATAAAACAATAAATCCATTCAAACTTATGACGGAATATAAAAAAATTATCCAAAAGGTAAAACCGGAGATGGAAGAGGTGCTTACATACTTTACCGGAGAACTAAAAAAAGTGAGAGCAGACAGGGCTACTCCTTCTCTTATTGAAGATATAATGGTAGACTGCTTTGACCAAAAACTTCCCTTAAAGCAGCTTGCCGCGATATCTTGTCCCGAGAGAAGGCAGCTTTTGATACAGCCGTGGGACAAGAACTATGTAAAAGATATCATTGCCGCGATTCAGAAAGCTGAATCTCAGCTTAGCCCCGTAGTGGAGGAAAACGCTATTCGCATTACTCTTCCGCCGCTTACCGAAGAGTACAGACAAAGCTTGCTCAAGACGCTTTCCGGGAAGAAAGAGGATGCCCGAGTCAGGCTTAAAAAGATAAGAGAGGATGCGTGGAGAGAGATTCAGGACAAGGTGCATGCGGGAGAGGTAACCGAAGACGAAAAATACAGAGCGAAGGATGAATTGCAAAAGATTATAGACGAGTACAACCGAAAAGTGGACGAAATGATAGAGAAAAGGGAAAAAGAAATAAAAGAATAAAAAGAGCAAAAATTTCTAATTTCTAATTTTTAGTTTTTAGTTTTTAACTTTTATTTTTTAGTTTTGAGTCTGTGACTCAATATATTTATGTCGATACTTATTATAATAGCCAGTCTTGCTGTTCTTATCCTTCTCCACGAGCTGGGGCATTTTATCTTTGCAAAGAAGTATGGTGTTAGAGTAGATGAGTTTGGAATAGGAATTCCTCCGCGTGTCTACGGGAAAAAGATAGGAGAGACAATATACTCGATAAACCTGATACCGCTGGGGGGATTTGTAAAGCTTCACGGAGAAGACAGGCAAATTGATGACGAAAGAAGTTTTTCCAGCAAACCTCTTTATCAGCGTGCACTTATTCTTTTTGCGGGAGTGGGGGCCTTTTTTGTGATTGCTTTTCTTATTTTTTCTCTGCAATCGGTAGTAGGGGTTCGTACGGTGGTAGACGACGATGTGGATGCTTTTGAGAATCCCGAGATTTTTATTACGGAGATAATGAGTGACTCTCCGGCGGAAAACGCCGGCATGGAGCCCGGAGATGTTCTTTGGAAGATAGAGGGGGCAGAGATTGATAAAATAAAAGAAGCCCAGTCTCTTATAGAAGAGAGAAAGGGAAAGAAAACAGAGATTGAATTAAGAAGGGGAGATAATGTTATTTCTCTTTCTTTGGTGCCGAGAGAAGATTACCCGGAGGGAGAAGGGTCGCTGGGAATTGCCATGGCAAGAACGGTGAAGAAGACATATCCTCTTTATATGGCTCCCTTGCAGGGAGTGATTGAGACGGGGAGAACAACTTACATGTATGTCTCCGGGATATATACTTTGGCGGCCTCTTCCATTAAAGGAGAACCACTTCCCCCGGGAATGGAGCTTGCCGGTCCGGTAGGGATAGTTGATATAGGAGCGGGCGCTGCGCAGAGGGGTCTTGCCGACTACTTGCAGTTCGTGGGAGCTATTACCATTGCCCTTGCCGTGCTCAATATCATGCCGATTCCGGCACTCGATGGCGGGAGACTTCTTTTTCTGGGAATCGAAAAGATAAAAGGAAAACCTCTTCCCGAAAAAGTGGAGTACGGGCTTAACGCCGTATTCTTTTTGCTTCTCTTGGGACTTATGATTGTCATAACTTTCAGGGATCTAGGATTATAAAACCTTTAAATAAGCGTGATATATGTTTAAAAAGCTATTCAGCGGATTTGCTCAAGATATTGGCATTGATCTTGGTACGGCCAACTGTCTTGTTTATGTAAAAGGGAAAGGAATTACCATGTCCGAGCCTTCGGTAGTGGCGGTAAATAACAAGACGGGACAGGTACTGGCGATTGGAGAGGAGGCGAGAAAGATGGTGGGAAAAACCCCCGGCCATATTGTGGCTACAAGACCTCTTGTTTCGGGAGTTGTCTCCGACTTTGATGTTACCGAACAGATGCTTCGTTATTTTATTGAAAAAGCAAACGAGAAAGGTTTTTTCTTGCAACGTCGCCCTCGGGTAGTTATCGGAATCCCTTGCGGAGTTACGGAGGTTGAAAGAAGGGCTGTACAGGATGCAGGAAAGAACGCAGGCGCGGGGGAGGTTCACTTGATCGAAGAACCGATGGCGGCAGCCATCGGGGTAAGGCTCCCCATTCAGGATCCGGGAGGTAATTTTATTGTGGATATAGGAGGAGGAACTACGGAGGTAGCTGTTATCTCCTTGGGAGGAATAGTTCTTTCGAAAAGCCTTCGGGTTGCAGGAGACAAACTCAACGAGGACATAATAAACTTTGCCGAAAAGGAGTACAAGCTCCTTATAGGAGAAAGAACCGCCGAAGAGGTGAAGATAAATATAGGTTCTGCTTGCAAGCCGGAGGAGAAGATGGAGGCCTCTATAAGAGGAAGAAATCTTGTTACGGGACTTCCCGAGGAAGTGACTGTTACGGACGAGCATGTCCGCAAGGCGATGGAAAAATCTATAAGAGAGATAATTAAGACCATAAAAGACACTGTGGAAGAAACTCCTCCCGAGCTTTTAGCCGATATAATGAGCAAGGGTATATATATTCTGGGGGGAGGGGGTCTCTTAAGAGGAATGGATAAGCTTATTGAGGAAGAAACAAAAATAAAGACGGTTATCGGGGACGACCCTCTTACAGCGGTGGTAAGGGGTGCCGGATACGCTCTCGAGCACATAGATAAACACACCGAAGTATTTTTGGAAACCGAAGATCTTGAGCCACCAAAGTAACATGATAAACAAAAAAGAAATAGAAAAATTGGCTTTTCTTGCGCGACTAAGGCTCGATGATGAGGAAAGAAACAATGTTCCCAAGGAGCTCGAGTCCATTCTGCAGTACATACAAAAACTCGGAGATATAGATACCGAGGACGTGGACCCTCTCTTTCATTTTCCCGAACTGAAAAACATTGTGCGAAAGGACGAGATAAGAGAAGTAGAAAGAAAGATGCAAAAAAGGATGATGAGAATGGGGAAGGATAAGGATGACTACTTAAAGGTGGAGTTTACTTTATGATAAATACCATAAAAGAAGCACAGGAGAAGTTAAGAAACGGTGAGGTCTCTCCCGGAGAGGTCGCTTCCGGATTTCTTTCCAAGATCAAGGAGAGAAATAAAGAGACAAATGCGCTTTTGTCGGTTTTTGATAAGGTAACCCGGGAGATAGAGGAAACGAACAAAGACCTTCCTTTGTACGGAAGCGTGTTTGCGATAAAAGACAATATTTTGGTGGAAGGAAGAAGGTGCACAGCCGGGTCAAAGCTTCTTGAACATTATACAGCCCCTTTTGATGCTACTGTTATAAAAAAAATAAAAGAAAAAGGAGGTGTTATTATCGGCAAGGCGAATATGGATGAGTTTGCGATGGGCTCTTCTACGGAGAATTCCGCTTTTGGGGTTACAAGGAATCCTCATGACCCGGAAAGGGTACCGGGGGGATCCTCCGGCGGGTGCGCGGCAGCACTGGCGGCCGAGATGTGTAATGCCGGTCTTGGTACGGATACGGGAGGATCCATAAGACAGCCGTCCGCTTTTTGCGGAGTAGTGGGGTTTAAGCCGACTTACGGTACGGTTTCCCGTCACGGTGCTATTAGCATGGCTTCTTCTTTTGATCAGGTAGGGCCTCTCGCAAACTGTGTGGAAGACGCGCAGCTTATTTTTGATTCTATTCGGGGTAAAGACGAAAAGGATTCCGTAACCAGTGAACTTTTGCGCAAAGAAAAGAAAGAGAAAATAAAAGTAGGGATTCCCAAAGAGTGCTTTGTGGAAGGTATAGATAGCGGTATCAAGGAGGCATTGGAAGAGGCGATAGAAAAGATAAAAAAAGAAGAGGGGATCGAGGTGGTGGACATTTCTATTCCTTCTATCAAGTATGCTCTTCCCGCTTATGAGATAATTATGGCCTCCGAAGTTTCGGCCAATATGGCCAGATTTGACGGAATAAGGTACGGACTGGAGTTTGAAAGGCCTGCTGCAAAAGACCTTAAGGAGGCGTATCTCATAAACCGAGGAGAAGGTTTTGGAAAGGAAGCAAAAAGACGAATCATACTGGGGACTTACGCGCTTTCTGCCGGATATTACGACGCTTATTATATAAAAGCGCAAAAGGTAAGAAGTGTCATTTCCGAGGAGTTTAGAAAGGCATCTTCCGACGTGGATGTGATTTTTACTCCTACCACTCCAACACTTCCTTTTAAAATAGGAGAAAAGATAACCGATCCTCTCGCCATGCATCTTTCGGACATATTTACGGTGACTGCCAATCTCGCAGGACTTCCTGCCATCAGCCTTCCTTGTGGTGAGAGAGAAGGGTTACCGGTGGGAGCACAACTCTTGGCGAGACGTTTTCAGGAAGAAAACTTATTTGAAGCCGCTAAAAGGTTTGAAGCAATATGGAGGAAGTAGTCGGACAAATAGGAGAATATGTAATGGATCCTGCCGCCATCTCTCCCACGGTTGGCGCTATATTCAACACGCTTAGGATACTGTTTCTGGTAGTATCCGCTCTCATGCTGGGAATGATCATTTTTATTCTCTATAAAAGTCCTTATCTCGATCTCCGTTTCAAAGAGGAATTTTCGGAAAGGAGAAAAAGAAAACCCTACCAACCGATAAAGATTGACAAGGACTGGAAGGAGGTTTTAAAACAGGCAAAAAGCGACGATGAAGCGGAAAGAAAGCTTGCCGTCATCGAAGCCGACGATCTTATAAACAAAGCACTTTCCAGGCTCGGTTACGGAGAGGGAGGAGTGCTGGAGCAACTGGACGGAATAAGCAAGGAGCTCATCCCCAACCTAGAGGATGTAAAGAGAGCTCACAGAGAGAGAAGAGATATAACCTACGACCCCAACAAAAAAGTCTCCAAAGAGAAAGCGGCGGAGCTTGTTTCCGTTTACGAAGAAGTGTTTAGGGATTTGCAACTTTTTTGACCCGCTGGAATGGGGGTTTGACAATTTTTTATAATATATTACAATGAGCCAGTGATTGAAAATAGACAGCGGGGTGGTGAAACGGTATCATTTAGGGCCCATAACCCTAAGTTCTAGGTTCGAATCCTAGCCCCGCAACAAAGTTTCTGCCAGGGTAGCTCAGACGGTCAGAGCGTGGGACTCATAAGCCCGAGGTCGTGGGTTCGATCCCCACCCCTGGCACAAGTGTGGTCAGGGAGTGGGGGAGGGTGCTGGTTTACAATTTATATGGGGGCGTAGATCAATTGGTTAGATCGCCACTCTGTCACAGTGGAGGTTGCCGGTTCAAATCCGGTCGTCCCCGCCCGGTATAACTATTCAAAATACAGGCCAAGCGGCCTGTTTTTTATATGAGTTGCAAGGAGCAAATTTACTTATAAATCAAGGGTTTTTGGGGAATTTTGCCGTTTGATTTTCTCTTCAAATTGGGGTAAAATGAGGGTATGCAAAAGGAAGATGTAGAGAAAATAAGGGAAAAGTTCCTGAAAGAGTTGGAAAACAAGGAAACTCCCGAAGAAAGAAAAAAGGTTTGCAAGAGATATATGGAAAAAGAGCTTTCCCCTGTTTTTGCCTCTCTTAAAAACCTTTCGGGAGAAAAGAAAAAAGAAATAGGAGCAGCGGCAAATGAGCTCAGGGAGTTCATAGAAGAAAAAAGAAAGAAGGAAAAAAGGGGAGAAGAGAAAATGGAAGAGATTGATATCACTCTTCCCGGAAAAGAACCGCTTCTGGGAAGTATTCATCCACTCACAAAGATTCAAAAAAAATGTGAAAGCATCTTTTCCAAGATGGGGTTTGTGGTTGCCCAGGGGCCCGAAATGGAAAGCGAGTGGTATAACTTTGATGCGCTTAACTTTAAGGAGGATCATCCGGTAAGGGAGATGCAAGACACGCTTTTTGTAAAGCAGAAGAACAGAGAAAAGCTTTCTCCCAAGGAGAAACTTCTTATGAGAACACACACTTCTCCCGTGCAGGCGCGTTACATGGAAAAGCACAGACCGCCACTCAGAATAATAGTTCCCGGAAGGGTTTTCAGAAACGAGGCTACGGACAGTTCTCACGAGATAAACTTCTATCAACTGGAAGGACTTATGGTCGGGGAGGATGTTTCGGTTGCAAACTTCAAGGCGGTTATAGGTTCGTTTTTCCGCCAGCTTTTTGACGACAGCATAGAGATAAGACTTCGTCCGTCATATTTTCCTTTTACCGAGCCCTCTTTTGAGGTGGATGTTAGCTGTTCGCTTTGCGAAAAGAAGGGTTGTTCGATGTGTGATCAAACGGGATGGACGGAGATAATGGGTGCGGGAATGGTGCATCCCAATGTCTTAGAGAGTGCCGGTGTAGATTCTTTGAAGTACAAGGGGTTTGCCTTTGGGATGGGGTTTGACAGAGTGGCGGTAATAGAGCACAAAATAAATGATGTTCGCCTTTTTTATAGTGGAGACTTGCGATTTTTAAAACAGTTCTAACTGAAGAGAAATGAAATTTTCCTACGATTTTTTGCAATCATTTTTTAAAGAAAAACTCCCTCCACCGGAGGAGTTGGCGGATTTGTTGATGATGCATTTTTTCGAGGTGGAAGAGGTAAGAAAGGAGGGAGGAGACTCTATGATTGATATAGATATTCTTTCCAGTAGAGCAAGTGATTGCCTCTCCCACATGGGAGTGGCTCGAGAAATTTCTGCGATAACGGGAATAAAGTGTGTGTGGCCGAAAAACAAGATAAAGGAAGGAAAAACGGAGATAGAAAGCAAGATGGACGTCAATGTAAGGAGCGCATGTTCCCGCTATTTGCTTTCCGGAGTGGAGGGGGTAAGTGTAAAAAAGTCACCTTCTTATATTGAAAGAAGGCTTCGAACTTGCGGGTTAAAGCCGATAAACAACATAGTTGATACTGTAAACTACGTGATGCTGGAAACGGGGCAACCGCTCCACGCCTTTGATGCGGAAAAGATAGAAGGAAAGAGAATAACGGTTCGCTACGCGCGAAAAAGAGAAAAGATAGTTACCTTGGACGAACAGAGGTTGGAGCTGGGAGATGACGTACTTGTCATTGCTGACGAGCAGTCGTCTATCGGTATCGCGGGAGTTAAAGGAGGGATCGTTCCGGAAGTGGACAAGGACACTACCTCCATCTATTTGGAGGCGGCAAATTTTGACCCTAGGGTTATAAGAAGGGGATCGAGAGAGGTTGGGATTAGGACGGATGCCTCGCTTCGCTTTGAGTACGGCGTTCCTTTTTATTTTGCCGAGCTAGCCACGGAAAGAGTCCTTTCTCTTATCACGGAGATTGCGGGAGGAAAAGCAATGAGAGGGAGGATTGACTACTCTTTAAAGCAAGATGAAGAAAGAAGTATAAGCTTTGAGGCCGATGAAGTAAGAAGCATTCTCGGCACAGATGTTCCTTTAAAGGAGATGGAGAGGATATTAAGGTCACTTTCTTTCAAAGTTAAAAGAGAAAACTCTTCTTTTGTCGTAGAGGTTCCTCTTTTTCGTAAGGATGTAGAAAGGAAGGAGGATGTTGTAGAAGAAATAGCCCGGATTTACGGATATGAGAATATAGAAAGCCGCTGTCCGAAGGAGGCAGTAGTTACCTCTCAGACAAAGGAAAAGGACGACATAGAGGATGTTGTGAGAAGGGTTTGGCAGGGGTTTGGTTTTTCGGAAAGCTATAACTACTCTTTTATAAATAAAGAGGATGCGGGCTTTTATAAAAAAGGGAAGCTTTTGGAGGTGGAAAAACCGGTCAGCCTGGAGTTTAAATATCTGAGACCATCGCTTCTTCCCGGGTTGCTAAAAGGAGTAAAGAAGAATGAGAACAACTTTGAAAGAGTGATGATGTTTGAAATAGGAAAGGTTTTCTGGAAGGAGGATGAAGGTAAAACGGAAGAAAGAAAAAGGTTCTCCGCAATATCTTCTACAGATGACTTTTATGGAATGAAGGGAAAGGCGGATGTGTTCCTTAAGAAGTTTTTTGAGGGAGACGTCTCCTACGAATTTTGCGAGGAAGGGGAGGGTATCGTCGATAAAAGAAGATCCGCAACAGTTTTTATTAACGGAGAAGAGGTAGGAGTTGTAGGAGAGGTAGCTGAAAATGTTAGGGACAAGAAAAAAATTAATAGCGGAGCGACTATTCTCGACCTTGACTTTGAGAAGCTGACCCGGTTTTACAAAGAAAAAGAAGTTTACAGCCCCATCCCGAAATTTCCTTCTCTCATAAGAGATCTTTCCGTTCTTGTTCCGAAAGATACCATTTATGAAGATGTAGCTTCGCGGATTAAAAAAGCGGGAGGAAAAACACTTAAAGAGCTCACTCTTTTCGATCTTTACGAAGGAAAAGAGATAGGGAAGGGTAAGAAGAGTTTTGCATTTCGTATGTACTTTCAAGACAGAGGAAAAACCCTTTCTGCGGAAATGGCGAACGATCTGCAGGAAAAAATAATAAGCGCCCTTGATGAGGTTCCGGGGTGGAAAGTAAGAAGATGACAAATAACCAATAACCAATAACAAATGACAAATGACAAACGAGCGATGACCGAACTGAGAGGTCATAAGTCAAGAGTCATAGGTCATGTGTCATAAGTCAGTTATTATGAAAAAATCCGAATATAATGCAAAAGATATTAGCGTACTAAAGGGACTTGATCCGGTCAGGAAAAGACCGGGAATGTATATTGGGTCCACCGATCTGGAAGGACTCCATCACCTTATTTGGGAGGGAGTGGACAACTTTATAGACGAGTTCATGGGAGGGTACGGAAAAGAGGGTAGTGTGATTCTTCATGCGGATAACAGAGTTGAAGTTAGTGATGACGGGCGCGGTATTCCGGTGGATAAGCATAAAGATACCGGTCGCCCTGCGGTAGAGACTGTAATGACTACACTTCATGCGGGGGCAAAGTTCGGAAGTAAGGCTTATCAGGTATCGGGGGGGCTTCACGGGGTAGGTATTTCGGTAGTTTGTGCACTTTCCGAATGGATGAGAGTGGAGATTCACCGTGATGGACATAAGTACTCCCAGGAGTATAAGAGAGGGGAGGTTTTGGGAGATCTAAAAAAAGAGGGAAAAACGGATAGAACGGGTACCACGATGATCTTTCAACCCGATCCCGAGATTTTCAAGGAGGTTAATTTTGATGCGAAAAAAATTATAAACCACCTAAGACAGCAAGCTTATCTCACCAAAGGAATAAAGATAAACTTTGCAGACAAGAGAAAAGAAACGGAAAAGAAGTACTCTTTTTATTTTGAAGGAGGTATAGCCTCTTATGTAAAATTTCTAACTCGAGGGATAGAGCCGATCCATCCGAATGTTTTCTATTGTAGCGAAGAAAAAGATGGAATAATTGTGGAGGCCGCTTTTCGCTACTCGCAAGAGTATGAGATTTACGAGGAGAGTTTCGCCAATAACATTAACACAAAAGAGGGGGGAGCTCATCTCACAGGATTCCGTGCGGCAATGACGAAGACTATAAATAATTACGCAAAGAGAGAGGGGCTCTTGAAGGAGTCGGATGACAATCTCCGAGGAGAGGATATTAGAGAGGGTCTTACCAGCGTGGTTTCGGTGAAACTCAGAGAACCCCAGTTTGAAGGACAGACGAAGGCCAAACTGGGTAATCCGGAGGCGCGTATCGCGACAGACACGCTGGTAGCCGAAAGATTATTGGATTTCTTTGAGAGAAATCCTCAGGATGCGCGGGCAATTATAAATAAATGTGTTCTTTCGGCAAAAGCGAGGAAGGCTGCGAGGGCGGTAAGAGAGACAGTGCTCCGTAAAGGGGCGTTGGAAGGGCTTTCTCTTCCGGGAAAGCTTGCCGATTGTACTACCAAGAAACCTGAAGAGTCGGAGCTCTACATTGTCGAGGGAGAGTCAGCCGGAGGTTCATGTAAGGGAGCGAGAGATAGGAGATTTCAGGCCATCCTTCCTTTAAAAGGTAAGATACTTAATGTGGAACGCTACAGGATGAACAAGATCTTGGAGTCCAAAGAAGTAAAAGCCCTTATTATTGCTCTTGGTACGTCGATCGGAGAAGACTTTGACATGGAAAAACTCAGGTACCAACGTGTAATTATTATGTGTGATGCCGATTCCGACGGCAATCATATCAAAACCCTTCTTCTGACTCTGTTTTTTCGACACTTCAGGCCTCTTATTGAAAAAGGGTACCTCTATATTGCGAGACCTCCGCTTTACAAAATTCAGTCCGGGAAGAGAGTGGAGTATGCTTACATGGAAGAGGACAAAAAGGAGATTTTGGAAGATATTAAAGGGAAGAATGTGGATGTACAAAGATACAAAGGGCTTGGTGAGATGAATCCTGATCAGTTGTGGGAGACTACCATGAATCCGGAAAACAGGATGCTTATCCAGGTGACTCTTGAGGACGCAAAGGAAGCGGACAGGGTTTTTGACTCTCTTATGGGGCGAGAGGTGGTTCTGCGCAAGAACTTTATTAAGACACACGCCAAAGAAGTAGGAAACTTGGATATATAAAATAATTGACAAAAAGTGGTTTTTTCCATATAATTCCAAGGTATTTTGTTAAAAAATCCAGCATGACTCAAATAAAAAAGTTCCTAAGGGAAGTTAAACAAGAAGTAAAGAAGGTGGCTTGGCCGAAAAAGGAGGACACGCTGAGATACTCGGTAATGGTGATTATCGCTTCTCTTGTGGTGGCTGCTTATTTGGGAGGAATTGATTATTTGGTTACCACTCTTCTTGAAAGATTTATCTAATTATGCCAAGACAGCAAGAAACTACTAAAGAAAAAAGATGGTATGTTATTCATACTTACTCCGGGTATGAAGAAGCGGTGGCAAACAACCTAAAGCAGAGGATAGAGTCTTTCGGGATGGAAGATAGGATCTTTGAGGTGATTGTTCCCCGAGAAAAGAAGATAAAAATAAGAGATGGGAAAAGAAAGGAAGTAGAGGAAAAGCTGTATCCGGGATACGTACTTGTGCAAATGATCGTCACCGATGAATCATGGTATGTTGTAAGAAACACCCCCAACGTGAGTGGTTTCGTGGGAGCGGGAACGACACCTGTTCCTCTCACCAAAGAAGAAGTGGATGTGTTAATGAAAAGAGTAAAGCAAGAAGCTCCTCAGTTTAAGATGGATGTTGAAGAGGGTGATATGGTGAAAATAACGGACGGGCCGTTCAAGGATTTTGACGGAAAGATTTCCGAAGTAGACAAGGAAAAGGGAAAAGTGAAGGTTCTGGTAAGTATGTTTGGCAGAGACACTTCCGTGGAGCTCGACTCTTTGCAAATTAAAAAAATATAGAAAAATAGAAATTAGAAAATAGAAACTAGAAATTGATATCTTATGGCTAAAAAAGTAAAAGCAGTGGTAAAGTTACAGATCGAAGGGGGAAAGGCAACCCCGGCTCCTCCCGTGGGACCGGCTCTTGCACAACACGGAATAAACATGGGTCAGTTTTGTACGGACTTTAACAATAAAACACAGGATAAGGTGGGATCTACCGTGCCCGTGGAAATAACAGTTTATGAGGGAGGTAGTTACGACTTTATAGTAAAAGAACCACCGTCTTCAGAACTCTTGCTTAAAAAGGCGGGGGTGGAGAAAGGGTCGGGAAGCCCAAAAAAGAAGAAGGTGGCTACACTTACGAGAGATCAGTTGCGTGAGGTTGCAGAGCAAAAAATGAAAGACCTCAACACGGATGACGTAGAGTCCGCGATGAAGATTTTAGAAGGTACGGCAAAAAATATGGGGATTACCATCAAATAAAGCTATGGCGAAAGAAAGGCCTCCAAAGGAAAGGTACTATCTCGATATTGCTAAACAGATTGCCAAGCGATCGACTTGCTTTCGCAATAAAGGAGGAGCAATTATTGTCAGAGACGATCAGATTGTTGCTGCCGGATATGTGGGAGCTCCGCGAAAAACAAAAGACTGCCTGGAAAGAGAGGAGTGTTTGCGGGAAAAACTGAATATTCCCAGCGGTCAAAGGTATGAGCTTTGTCGTAGTGTGCACTCGGAGATGAACGCCATTATAAACGCCGCTAGAGCAGGCGTTTCTTTATTTGAGGGCGATATGTACATCTACTGTCACGAAAGAGACAGTCTCCCGTGTTTTATGTGCAAGAAGATGATAATTAATGCGGGGCTAAAGAGGGTAATTTATTCAACAAAGGAAGGAGATTACAAAGTAATCTCTGTAGGAGACTGGATAAAAGACTGGCAAGAAAAGGACATGATTGATGACGAAGAAAAATACGGCGATGACATAAACAAAGAAAATGGAAAAAGAGAATAAAACTATTATCGGACTTTTGGGAGAAACCGGCTCAGGAAAGGATACCGTCTGTAAGATAATAGAAAATAACTTCAAGAAAGCCGGATGCTTCCGCTTTTCGGAGACCCTAACAGATGCTTTGGGTCTTTTTTTAGATGAAATAAAAAAAGAAGACCAACAGTGGCTGGCAAGTGTTTTAAGAGACAGGTTTGGTGAAGACATTGTAGCAAGGGCGCTTGCAAAAAAAATAAAAAATAGTAATAAGGAAGTAATTGTGCTAAATGGAATGAGAGTGGAAGAAGATTTTGATTTTGTAAAGAAGCTGGGAGGAAAAGTTGTTTATATCAAACTGGACATAAAAAAAAGATGGGAGAGAGTTAAAAAAAGAGAGGAGAAAGATGACGACAATATCTCCTATGAGAAGTTTGTGGAAATAGACAAGGGAAGAACTGAAAAACAGATAAGAAAGCTGGGGGAAAAGGCTGATCTCGTAATAGAAAATAGTGGAGATGTAAAAGAGTTGGAGAAAAAAGTTGTAAAAATGATAAAAAAAATATGAAAAGAGGAAAGTTTATTGTTTTTGAAGGCCTTGATGGTTCCGGGCAATCTACACAAGTAGGGAGGCTGGCGAGTGTGCTCAAGAAAAACAAGATAAAAGTACATACCACAAAAGAGCCGACCAACAATCTGATCGGAGGACTGATTAGAGGTCAACTCCGAGGGGACTGGAAGAGTAGCCCCGAGTGCTTGCAACTTCTTTTTGCCGCCGACAGAGCCCATCACTTGGAAAAAGAGATCGAACCGTATTTAAAAAAAGGAATAACGGTTATCAGCGATAGGTACTTCTTCTCCACTATGGCTTTCGGCTCTTTGGAGATAAGTGACAGACAGTGGCTCAAAGATATTAATAGGAGATTTCCGCTTCCGGATATCGCTTTTTACTTACAGGTTTCTCCGAGAAATTGCATAAAGAGAATTAAGGAGGATAGATTTAGTTTTGAGCTTTTTGAAAAAGAGAAAAAACTGGAGGAAATTGAAAAAGACTATAAAAAAATCGCCAAAGAGTATAAGTCCTTTGAAGTCATAGACGGAGAAAGGCAGGTAGAGGAGATTACAGAAGAAATTAAAAATAAAGCTCTAACCAAATTTTTCAAATGAAGAAATACCTTGATATATTAGATCATGTCTATAAGGAGGGGGATGACAGGATGGACAGAACAGGAGTGGGTACGAGAGCTTTTTTCGGGGTGCAGACAAGATATGATATGAACGACGGCTTTCCCGCCGTGACCACCAAAAAACTTTTTTTTAATATGATCAGAGCGGAGCTCTTGTGGTTTATTAGAGGAAGCAGAGATATTAAGGAGCTTCACAAAGAAAAGTGTCATATATGGGATGGGAATGTAAATGCTCCTCATTGGAAAAAGAAAGCCGAGTTTGAAGGGGATGCGGGCAGGATCTACGGAGTTCAGTGGCGTGATTGGCGGAGACCGGATGGCGGGAGAGTAGACCAACTGAGAGAAGTAATAGAGGGAATAAAGAAAGACCCTTATGGAAGAAGACATATTGTTACGGCTTGGAATCCGGGAGAGCTTGATAGAATGGCTCTTCCTCCCTGTCACATATTTTTTCAGTTTTTTGTTTCCAAAGAGGGGCTTTCCCTGCAAATGTACCAAAGAAGTTGCGATCTCTTTTTGGGTGTTCCTTTTAATATAGCTTCTTACTCCTTACTTTTGCACATGGTGGCGCAGGTTGTAGGACTTAGGCCCAAGGAGTTTATTCATGTGCTTGGAGATGCACACATCTACAAGAATCATTTTAAACAAGTGGAAAAGCAGCTAAAGAGAGAACCACTTCCTCTTCCCACGCTAAAGCTTAATGAAAAGATAAAGGATATAGACCGGTTCAGGGCGGAAGATATAAAGCTCGAAGGTTATAAACACCACCCACCCCTAAAAGCGGAAATGGCTGTATGATCTCCATAATTGTAGCTACCGACAGAAACGGCCTTATAGGAAAAGGGAACTCTTTGCCGTGGCACTTTTCCGAAGATCTCCGCTACTTTCGAGAAAAAACAGTAGGGAAGTATGTTGTTTTCGGAGAAAGAACGTATCGTTCTTTAAACGCAGAGCTTAAGGATAGAAAAGTGATCGTTCTTTCCCGCCGGATGACTGATGATTGCAAAAAGGTGGTGGTAGCAAGGTCAAAAGAAGAAGCTCTTTCTCTGGCAAAAGGGGAGGTGTTGGTGGCGGGTGGAGCATCGGTTTACGAGCAGTTTTTGCCGATAGCGGACAGAATTTATCTTACGATTATCGAAGGAGAGTACGAGGGAGATGTTTATTTTCCGAAAATAAACGAGAAAGAGTGGGAGATGATTGAAGAAAGAAAGGGACAAAACAAGAAGCTCAGATTTAAGATCTTAGAAAGAAAAAAGAGCAAGTAAGAAAGTTTGGAAATTGTCTCAACTTATGCTTTGTGTTATTATTGGACAGTATTAATAAATAAGAAAACATATGAGTATTGCAAAAACCATTGACCATACAAATATCAAAAAAGACGCTACTAGAGAAAGCATAGAGAAAACCTGTGAAGAGGCGAAAGAGCATGGGTTCCACGGAGTTTGTATAAACCCCGAGTGGGTAAGTCTTGTTTCCGAGAAACTAAAAGGAACGGAAGTAAAGACAGTAGTACTTATCGATCCGCCCATGGGGCTTAGTTCCCATGAGCAGAGGATGGAAGTATGTAAAAAAGCAAAGGAAGACGGAGCAGACGAACTTGATGTGGTGATGAACATTGTTGATTTAAAGTATGAGAGGTACGAAAAAGTGCTTGAGGACTTAAAAGAAATCTGTAGCTTGCAAGATACAAAGGTGATTATCGGATCGGGTTATCTTACCGACGGCGAGATAGAGAAAGCATCGCAGCTTGTAAAGGAAGCGGGCGGTGTTTGTGTAAAGACGGCAACGGAAAAAGACCCTCTGGAAGAGAGAGAGGTAGAAGAAAAAGCGCATCATCTGCAACTTATGAAAGAAAACGCTCCCGGGCTTTTGGTTAAGGCGTCCGGCAATATTAGAAATTATAGGCAAGCAAAGTATATGGTGGATAACGGCGCGGATATAATAGGAACCAGTTCGGGAGTCGAAATAGTAAAAGAAGAGGAGTCTTCCTAAAAGCTTTCGATTTTACTATGTTTACGCCTGTTATTGGATTGGAGATTCACACTCAGCTTAAGACCGCTTCCAAGATGTTTTGCGGGTGCGTGAATGATCCGGAAGTCGAAGATCCGAACTCTCATGTTTGTCCGCTCTGTCTTGGACATCCGGGGACGCTTCCCGTAATAAACAAAGATGCGGTAATAAAGGTTCTTGAAGCAGGAAAGGCGCTTAATTGCGAGTTAAGAGATGTATCACGCTTTGACAGAAAGAATTACTTTTATCCCGATCTCCCTAAGGGGTATCAGATATCCCAAGACAGGAGACCACTTTGTTTTAACGGATACTTGATGGTGGGAGAAAAGAGAGTGCGAATAAACCGTATCCACTTGGAAGAGGATACGGGGCGGCTTATTCACGACGAAAAGAAGGGGTATTCTCTTGTTGATTTTAACCGTTCGGGAGTGCCCCTGATGGAGCTTGTCACGGAAGCTGATATCCGCTCGGGAGAAGAGGCAAGGAACTTTGCGGAGGAGCTTCGTCTTATTTTGAGACATCTTGAGATTTCCGATGCCAATATGGAGAAAGGGCAGTTAAGAGTAGAGGTGAACATCTCTCTCTCGCACATGGAAGGAAGAAAGGGAACGAGGGTGGAAGTAAAGAATCTGAACTCTTTTCGGAGCGTAGAGAGGGCTATCGATTATGAAATAAAAAGGCAAGGAGCTGTTTTGGAAAAAGGGGGGAGGGTTACTCAGGAAACGAGAGGGTGGAGTGATAGCAGGCAGGAAACCTTTTCGCAGCGCGACAAAGAAAGTGTACACGATTACAGATACTTCCCCGAGCCCGATCTCCCGCCGCTTTATTTAAACGAACCGCCCTTTAACAAGGACAAGCTTCACCTAAGAGCGGAGATGCCTCAGAAAAAGAGAAAACGTTTTAAGGAAGAGTACGGCGTTACTGACAAAAAGGAGCTGGAGGTTTTCATTGGAGATAAGGAGTTGGCTAATTATTTTGAAAAAGTAATTAGTGAACTTTTTGACTTGATAAGGGATGGAGATAGAAAGGAGATGATTCAGCTTGTCAAAAGTTACATCCTTTCCGATCTTCTCGGGCTTTTGAGTGGAAAGAGTGCAGGAGACTGCCTTGTTACCCCCGAAAACTTTGCGGAGTTCATTGCGCTTATTTATAACAGGAAGATATCCAGCAAGATAGCAAAAAGTGTTCTAAAAGAGATGATGAAAAAGGGAGAAGACCCCTCTCATATCATAGAAGAACAAGGTCTCACCCAAGTAGATGACAAAGGAGAGATAGAAAGTGTAGTAGAGGAAGTGCTTAAAGAAAACGAAGAGGCAGTTGCGGATTATAAAGAAGGAAAAGAGACAGCACTTCAGTTTCTTGTAGGACAGGTGATGGCGAAAACAAAAGGAAGAGCGGAGCCGAAAAAAGCAAACGAAATCTTAAAGGAGAAGTTAGGTAGCAAGTAATCTTTTCTTTAGCCCTAAATTTTAGCCATCCTCTCCGAGGAAGTTTTTTACCAGTTTCTCGGCTTCTCTGTACTCTTTTATCCAGTTTATTCTCCGGTCATGTTTCCACCAGGTCATTTGGCGTTTGCTGAAATTTTTTATATCCCGGGATAGTTTTTTTACCATCTCTTCATAGTCTATTTTGTTTTGCAAGTAGAGAGCGGCCCATCTGTACTCCAGACCGAAGGATTCGAGCTTTTGCCACGAGATTCCCGACTCACGGAGACCTCTTACTTCGTCTAACATACCCTCCTCCAATCTCTTCTCGAGCCTTTTATCGATTCTTGTATCGAGCGCCGCTTTGTCTATTTTTATTCCCAGAAAAAGAGGGGAGTAGGAAGGATTTTTTTTCAAAGAAGGGACGGGCTTTTTCGTTTTCTTTACGATCTCAATGGCTCTTATAATCCTTCTTTTGTTGCTTGGGTCGACACTGCTTGCTCTACAAGGATCAATCCTATTTAGCTCTTCCAAGAGCTTCTCACAGCTTTTTTTATCCAGTTCTTTGCGAAGTTTCCAGTCAGGTGGAACTTCCGGAAGACTTAGTCCGTCTGTCAGTGCGCTTATGTAAAAGGCGGTTCCTCCGCAAATGATGGGAAGTTTTTTTCTTTTTAGTATCTCATCTACAGTTTTTTTCGCTCTTTCTCTGTACTTAGAGACCGTAAATCTTTTTTTGGGACTGGCTACATCCAAGAGGTGATGAGGGATACCCCTCATTTCTTCTTTTTTAATCTTTCCGGCGCCGATATCAAGTCCTTTATATACTTGTCTTGAGTCTGCAGAAACTACTTCACCGTCAAAATCCTCTGCAAGCTTTACCGCCATATCGCTCTTTCCCGAAGCGGTAGGACCCAGAACAACAACTATTTTCGGATTAGTTTTCCTTTGAGACCCCATGGAGAGTAATCGGTTATTTTAATATCTACAAACTGACCGACAAGTTCTTTTGGCCCTTGGAAAGCAACATCCCGGTAATCTTTTGTTTTTCCTATAAGAAGGCCGTCCTTACCCTTTTTATTTACAAGAACTTTTTCGTTTTTTCCTTTGTAATTTTTATGTCTCTCCGCTTTATGCTCCTTTATTATTTCGGTCAGTATTCTTTCTCTTCGCTTTTTCTCTTCTTCGGTCACACTGTCCGGCATCTTGTAGGCAGTCGTGTTTTTTCGTGGAGAGTAGCGGGAGATATAAGCTGTATCGAACTTTACTTCGCGGAAAATTTCTGCTGTATTCTTGAAGTGATCTTCTTTTTCTCCGGGAAAGCCGACGATAATATCAGTAGAAAGAAATATTCCGGGAATAGCGCCCCTTACTTTATGAACAATTTTTCGGTAGTGAGAGGATGTGTAGGGACGGTTCATTCTCTTTAGTATCTCATCGTCCCCCGACTGGAGAGGAAGGTTTAGATAAGGGGTGATTTTTTTACCCTTCTTCATAACAGAGATAATTTCATCGGAGAAATCTTTGGGGTGCGAACTTGTGAATCTGATCCAAAAATCACCCTTTATGTTTTCAGTTTCTAAAAGAAGCTCGGGAAAGGTAATCTCTTTTCCGTAGGAGTTTACATTTTGGCCAAGCAGCCATATCTCTTTACATCCCTTTTTTACAGCCTCTTCTGCTTCTCTAATTACTTCATCTGCGGAGCGAGAAACTTCTCTCCCTTTAACGTACGGAACAACACAGTATGAGCAGAAGTTGTCGCATCCCGTAGCAATAGGGATGTATGCGGTGTGACTCTCTCTTTTTGGGGATATTTGCAAGTAGTCTTTGCTTTCTTTTTTCAAGAAAGGTAGGTCCCACTGGGAAAGTTTTTCGATATCCAGTATATGATCAAAGTAAGGAGCAAACTTCTTTTTGTCCTTTTCGAGCAAGCAGCCCGTAAGAATAACCATGGGAGCATCTTTCTTTTTCTTTATATTTTTTGCTTTTCCTTCGATCCTGTCTACGGCGGACTGTCTTACACTGCATGCATTCAAAACGACAATATCCGCTCTGTCTTCATTTGCCTTTATGAGCCCGTTTTTTTCGAAAAAATTAGCGATCCGTTCGCTGATGTTTTTGTTCATTTGACAACCGTAGGTAATAACGGAGTACCTTCTCATAGTTCCTAAAATTACTAGCGACTAATCTTGATAAATGCTTTCTTTCTTTTTTCTTAGATATTCTTTCCACCTTTCTTTCCGATTGGAAGTGTTTATGGAAGACGGGCGGGGGAGTGAAACTTTTTTTAGCGAGAAAAGGGGAAGGAGGTGTTTTTCGAGAAGTTGTAGTGGAAAAGCGAGACTCTCTACTAGTGCGTCTAGGAGATTGCTCTTAATATTTATCGAGTAAAATTCTCGCACCCTTTCTCTTGCCTTAAGGCCGATAAAGGAAGTAACGGAAAGAGAAGCCATCAGGATTACGGCGTACAAAAGAGGGTAGCCCAAAAGAGATATTGCCCATACTCCGAGAGCTATGACAAGCAGGGAGTAAGCAGCATAGGAAACGGTGACAAGAGCATAGAAAAAGGGTTTTTCCGTTTGCACGGAACTTATTATAACGGGCTCCGTCTCTTCCTTCTTGTAGATAATATCAAAAACATCAAGCAGTAGTTTTTTTTCGTTTTTTTCCGGAGGATTTTTGAGAAAAAGAGAAAAGAGAAGAACAAGGGAGGTGGGAACCACTATTCCTATTACAGGTTTAGCAGAGGCTATACTTCCTCCTTCCAAGATAAAAAAAGCGACCGTTAAAAGAAAAAGAAGAACAAGGGAGGCGTACGCAAGATACTCGAGTAGCTCTTCCCGGACGTTAACAAATCTTTCTTTGTAACTATCCATGATCTTTTCTCGGGTTTTTTCCGGGTCGTCGAGCAAGGTGTTCGCTTTTTTGGGATTACTTTTTACTAGGTCGTTAAGAAGAAGGTAGAGTGTTTTTTGTGACTTGCAAAACTTGAGGAGCTTCCTAAAGAGAGGATGCCTAAGAAGATTCTTTTTTCTTTTGTTCATTTTTCCGGGCGAGCCAAAGAAAGTCTGCTTGAGAGCTGTCCGAAGCAACAAATCTTTCTCTTTTTCGCTTAAGTTTTGTGATCTGATAGAGAGACGACTTTTGATCGAGTTAAAAGTAAAAAAGAGAAAAGTTTCTTTAAACTTCTTGACTTTTTCTGCGGGAACACTACCATCCTTTCTTTGGAGCTTGTAGTAATCCTTTATCAGTTTTCTCGTTAGGGGAGAGACTTTCGGCATGGGTGTTAACGGATGGTGTTATCTCTTTTTAGTCTTTCTGTAAGATCTGTCAGCTTGGTCACTCCTTCGTCTTTTCCTTTATGTCTTATGCTTACGGAATCATTGGCCTTTTCTTTTTCTCCTACCACAAGAAGATAGGGGACTTTTTTTAATTCTCCCTCTCTTATTGTTTTGGCAAGCGTTTCGCTATTTTCGATAAGAGATCCTCTGAGGTTCTCTTTCTGAAGTTTTTGGAGCACCTTCTTTCCGTAGTCACTTGCTTTTTCCGAAACAGGTATAACCCAGAACTGAACAGGAGAGAGCCAGAAAGGAAACTCTCCTTTAGTGTGCTCAAGATAGACTCCCAGGAAACGTTCGATTGATCCGAGTAAAGCTCTGTGTATCATGAAGGGGGTTTTTTTCTCTCCCTTTTCGTCTATATAGGTCATGTCGAAGCGATAAGGAAGATTGAAGTCCACTTGAATTGTGGAGAGTTGCCACTTTCTTCCCATGGCGTCGATGGCGTCAATGTCTATCTTGGGTGCGTAAAAGGACGCCTCTCCTTCGTCAAGAACATAGTCTGAAGCTCCGAAAGAAACCAGCGCATCTTCTAAAGAGGTTTCCGCTTCTTTCCAGGATGCGTCATCTCCGAAGTAATCATCCGGGTTCTCAGGATCTCGGATAGACAGCTTGAAGATAAGATCTTCCATCCCCAGGGTCCGGTATATATAACGGGTTACTTCCAGTGCTCTAGTTATTTCGTCCTTTAATTGCTCCTTAGTACAGATGATATGAGCGTCATCTTGAGTAAAGGCTCTCGGCCTTGTTAGTCCGTGGAGCTCTCCCGATTTTTCGTAGCGGTAAACAGTACCCATCTCTGACCATCTTATGGGAAGCTCTTTGTAGCTTCTTTTGCGAGAGTTATACATCTTTACATGAAAGGGGCAGTTCATGGGCTTGAGTCTGTAGTTTTTCTTTTCAACAGAAAGTGGTCCGTACATGTCTTCCTTGTAAAATTTTAGGTGTCCGGATCTTTCCCATAGCTCTTCTCGTGCAATATGAGGTGTGGAAACTACCTCGTATCCACTTTGCAGGTAGGTTTCCATAGCAAAACTCATAAGGAGGTGCCTAAGCATTCCACCTTTGGGGAGGTACAGGGGAAGGCCTTGTCCCACTTCCTCATCAAACATAAAAAGCTCCAGATCTTTTCCGATCTTGCGATGGTCTCTTTCTTTAGCCTCTTTACGTTTTTTAAGATGGGTGTCTAGCTCCTCTTTGGTGGAAAAAGCCAGTCCGTAAACTCTCTGGAGCATCTCGTTTTTTTCCGAGCCCTTGAAATAAGCTCCTGCTACCCTGTCGAGCACAAAGGCATCGGGATTTATCTCCTCGGTGCTTTCAACGTGTGGTCCCTCGCAAAGATCAACAAAGTCTCCGGTCTTGTAAACGGAAAACTCACTACTTTCCTTCATGTCCTCTATGATTTCCAGCTTGTAGGGTTCGTTTTTAAATATTTCCTGAACTTCTTTTTTTGTTTTTGTTTCTTTTTCAAAAACAAGGCCTTCTTTTAAAATCTCTCTCATTCTTTCTTCTATCTTAAGGAGCTCCTCTTCCTTTACCGTTATGTTTCCGAAGTCATAGTAAAAGCCTTCGTCGGTGGCGGGGCCCATCCCCAAGTTTACTTTGGGATATAGCTCTCTTACCGCTTTTGCGAGAATGTGGGCAAGAGAGTGCCTTATCTTTTCCAAGTTTTCATCTCCCATAAATTCTTTTGGTTAATTTTTTTAGGTCTTAGATTATACCACAAAAAAGTTAATTTTAAACTCTTATTTTATCTCTTCTGCTTTTTCACAGATTATCTTTGGCACTTCATCCCGGTGACTTACTTTTCCCGATACAAAAAGAGGTTTCCCTTCCTTAAATAGGGATCCGTTTTTCTTTAGCGCGCGAGGAAAGACTATTACTTCCGTATTGTCGCTCAAGTCTTCCACTTTTACAAAGTACATTGGTTCTCCTGATTTGGTGATTATTTTTTTTACAGAGGAAACGATAACGCCTATACGGACCCTGCTATCGGACATCTGTTTTTTCGCTTCTCTTATAGGGATACTGCCGTTTCTTGTTTTTTCGGTAAGCTCTTGAAGAGGGTGACCGGTAATAAAAAGGCCGAGAAGTTTCTTTTCCCACTCCAGTTTTTCTCTTTTGTTTAGAGAGGGGGCTTCCTCGAGCTTTAGGTCGTCTTCTTTTTGAATTTCATCGAAGAGTCCGGCTTGCCCGTTACTTTTGCTTTTTCTCTTTTCTTTGCTGTATTCCAGAATTTTTTCCAAGTTGTGCATCAGCTCTCCTCTTTCTTTGAACTTATCAAAAGCCCCTGCAAGGATAAGACTTTCCATTGATTTTTTATTCAGGTTTTGTGAGTCTATTCGTGTAAGAAAATCATCAAGAGATTTAAAGGGACCATTTTCTTTTCTTTCTCTTACTATGTCTTCTACGATCTTTATGCCGACATTCTTAATGGCGGAAAGACCAAAACGTATTTCGTTCTTGTCGGGTACTACGCTAAATCCCATAAAGCTCTCGTTTATGTCCGGCGGTAGCACCTTGATGTTCATCTTTCTGCAGTCCTCTATGAGGGCGCCTATTCGCTCGGTGTCGTCCTGATCGGCGGTAAGAAGGGAGGACATGAACTCTTTGGGATAGTGAGCTTTAAGGTAAGCGGTCTGGTAGGCAACCTGTGCATAAGCGGCTGCGTGACTCTTATTAAAGGAGTACTGAGCAAATGGCTCTATCCAGCTCCATAACCTCTCTCCGATGTCCTTTTCTATTCCGTTTTCCATTATGCCGGAGATAAACTTTTCCTTTTGCCCTTTGAGGAGTTTTTCTATTTTTTTTCCTATGGCTTTTCTCAGTACATCCGCTTCTTCCAAGGTGTAGCCGGCAAGGTTTTGAGCTATCTTCATTACTTGCTCCTGGTAGACGCAAACCCCGTAAGTTGGCTCCAGTATCGGTTTTAGCGAGGGGTGCATGTAGGTGATTTCCTTTTTCCCATGTTTTTTTTCTATGTAGTCGGGGATAAACTTCATGGGTCCGGGGCGATAAAGAGAGACCATGGCAATGACCTCCTCGATGTTGGTAGGCCTTAGTTGCTTTAAGTATCTTTGCATACCTCCGCTCTCCAGTTGAAAAATTCCCACCGTTCTTCCTTCTTGCAGGAGACTAAACGCCTTTTTATCATCTAGAGGGATACTTTCTATGTCGAGACTTTTTCCATGAACGGCATGTATTCTTTTTAGAGTATCTTCAATGATGGTAAGGTTTTTAAGCCCCAAAAGATCCATCTTTAAAAGTCCCATATCTTCCACGTCCTCCATGGCGTACTGAGTGATTACTGTGCTTTCGTTTTGAGTGGGGTTCTGGAGGGGGACTATATTGTAAAGCGGGGAGTCGGAGATAACTACTCCGCAGGCATGGGTAGAGGCGTGACGAACAACTCCCTCCAATTTTTCAGCGTGGTCTATAAGAGTTTTTGCGTCTTCGTCGGTATCGTAAAGCTGTCTGAACTCGGAGCTTGTCTCTCTTGTTTCTTTTAGGGAGGATCCGAAGGGAATCATTTTTGCCACTCTGTCGCAGTAAGAGTAGGAATATCCGAGTGTTCTTCCGACATCCCGTATGGCCGCTCTTGCCGCCATTGTTCCGAAAGTTATTATCTGAGCCACATTATCTTTTCCGTACTTTTCCGCGATGTAGTGAATAACTTCGTCTCTTCTTCTGTCCGCAAAGTCAAGATCGATATCGGGTAAAGACACTTTAGCCCTCCCGGGGTTTAAAAAGCGCTCGAAAAGAAGATCATAGCGAAGCGGATCAATATTTGTTATTCCTAGAAGATAAGCGATGATGGAACCTCCCGCACTTCCCCTGCCGGGACCCACCACAATTCTTTGGTTTTTAGCCCAATTAACAAAGTCTTGTACTATCAAAAAATAGGAAGAAAGATTGGCACCCGTTATTACATCCAGTTCCGCCTCCAGTCTTTTTGATGCTTCTTCCTCTTTTTCTTTCGGGTATCTTTTGGGTATCCCTTCCTTGCAAAGCTCTCGGAGTTTTTCGTTGGCCGTGACTCCCTCGGGGAGTGGGTAATAGGGGAGTATTGTCTTTCCAAGATCAAGCTCAAGGTTGCAGAGGTCTTTTATTTTTTGCGTGTTATGAAGAGCTTCCGGTGTATCTTTAAAAAAGTCTTGCATCTCTTCGGGTGTACGGAGAGAAAAATCATCTTCCTCCATAGTAAGACGCTCAGGGTCGTTTATATCCGATCCCGTACCGATGGACATCAAGATATCTTGGGTTTTTGCATCTTCGGAACGGAGATAGTGAGAGTCGCAAGTGGCAACAAGAGGGATGTTTGTTTCTTTGGATATTTCTACAAGAGCATCATTTACGTTCTTTTGCTCCTCTATATTGGGATGGTGCTGTAGCTCAAGATAGAAACTATCCTTTCCGAAAAGATCGCTATAGTAGCGTGCCAACTCTTTTGCTTTTTCTTTTTTATTAGAGAGAATGAGGTTGGGAATTTTCCCTTGAATGCAGGCGGATAGAGCTATAAGCCCCTTGGAGTGCTTTGCAAGGAGTTCTTCGTCAATACGTGGCTTGTAATAGAAGCCCTCCAAGTGTGCAGTAGTGATGAGTTTTACGAGATTACGGTAGCCTTCTTTGTTCTTTGCAAGGAGGACGAGGTGATAGGACCTGTTATCGATATTCGGTCTCTTCTGCTTTAGGCTTTCCGTTGCCATATACATTTCTGCTCCGATTATGGGCTTTATTCCGCTCTCTTTTGCTTTTTTGTAAAAGTCCACTGCTCCGTAGAGCGCTCCGTGGTCAGTGATTGCCACACTGTCCATGCCCTTTTCCTTTACATACTCCACAAGATCACCGATTTTAGAAAGCCCATCTAAAATGCTATACTCGGTATGCACATGCAAGTGAGTGAAGTTTGTCTCGGGCTTTATGCTTTTTTCGTCTCTGTTTTGCTTTTTCATAGAAACTTTCAAGGCTTATTCTATAAGATATGACAAAAAAAGGAAAGGATCGGAAAGTTGTGGGGATTGACGAAGCGGGGAGAGGCCCTCTGGCGGGACCTGTAGTTGCTGCTGCCGTGATGTTTGTAAGACCGAAAACCGAAGTTAAAAGCTGGAGAGAGATAAAGTGTTCAAAATCACTTTCCGCCTTGGAGCGGGAAAAGGTGTTTAATAAAGTGGCCAAGCACCCGGATGTTGTGTGGGGACTGGGCATCGTTTCCGAAAAAGTAATAGATAAAATTAATATACTGGAGGCAACCAAACTCGCCATGAAAAAGGCCCTAGAAGCAGTAGATCCCGGAGAGGTAATGGTAATTATAGACGGAAACTTTCAGATAGAGACAACGCTCGAGCAAAAAAGTGTGATAAGAGGAGATGAGAAGATAAAAGAGTGCTCTCTTGCCTCTATTGTTGCTAAGGTAAAAAGAGACGAAATTATGGACGATTATCATAAGAAATATCCTCAATTTGGTTTCGATAGTCACAAAGGGTACGGAACAAAGCGCCACAGGGAAGCCATCAAAAAACATGGACCCTCTCTGATTCACCGTAAGTCATTTAATCTGCTTCCCCGGATATAGTTTTAAAAGATATTCTCGAGGACAAAGAGTATGGAAGGAAAGAAACAAGAGGTAAGTGGTTAATGATAAATGACAAATGATAAGGGAATGACAAATGACAAAATCCAAATGACAAATGATAAGGGAATGACAAATGACAAAATCCAAATACCAAAACTGTTTAGGATTTAGATATTAGAATTTAGGATTTATTTAGAGTTTAGATATTAGAATTTAGGATTTTAAATTGATATTACCTCGAAACTTTAGCGAAGTGGGATTTTCTTGTTTTTCGGTTTCAACCTCAAATCTCCTACGGGGTGCTTGCTTAAAAATCTTTTTTTTGGTATGATACAAGGCGTTAATTCGTTAAAAGACCCTAAACTATGGCAGTACCAAAGCAAAGAAAGACAAAATCCAGGAGAAATCAGAGAAGAATGCATATTCATCTGGAAAAACCCTCTCTTGCGACTTGTCCTCAGTGCAAAGAAAAGAAGCTTCCACACATGGTTTGCAAGGCGTGTGGTTATTACAAAGGAAGAGAGGTGGTGGACGTCCTAAAGAAGGAGAAGAAGGAGACGAGTGGCAAAAAAGAAAAAGAGGAGGAAAAGAAGGAAAAGCCTCTCACAATGGAAGGGCTTTCCAAAAAAGAGAGCAAGTAAGCTGACGTTAGATCTGTTCCTTTTATTAAATGCTTTAGATCACTAATTTTTTATGGCCTCAAGACATTTGGCACGTTCGATTGCTCTTCAGTCTCTCTATGAGTGGGACTTTTTTAAGGAGGAAAAAAACTGCAAGGAGATTACCAAAAGAAATATCGAGGAGTTTGCCGGGAAGAGTGATGATAACGATTTCATTTATCAGCTTGTAGAAGGGGTAATTGCCAATATCGAAGAGCTTGATAAGATAATTTCGGCGGCGGCGCCTGAGTGGCCTCTTGAGAAGATCACTACCGTTGACCGTAATGTACTTAGAATCGGGCTTTTTGAGCTTATTTACGGAAACAAGGAAGAGGTTCCTCCCAAGGTAGCTATTAACGAGGCTATCGAGCTCGCCAAGGGGTTTGGAGGAAGTAGCTCGGGCAGGTTTGTGAACGGAATCTTGGGGACGGTTTACAAAGAGATGGAAGAGGAGGAAAACAAAGACAGTTAAAGATGAAAGAAAAATTTGAAAAATTGGAGAAGGAAATAGGAGTGGAGTTTGAAGACAAGAATTTACTTATTCAGGCCTTCTGCCACCGCTCTTATTTAAACGAGAATCCCGACTTTGACCTTGGACAAAACGAGAGGTTAGAGTTTCTGGGAGATGCCGTGTTGGAACTTGCCGTTACCAGTTACCTTTATTTTAACTATCCGGATAAAACGGAAGGGGAGTTAACTACTTGGAGAGCGGCTTTGGTGAACTCAAAAGTCATTGGTGAACTTGCCGGGGAGCTTGGTTTCCAAGATTATATTCTTCTTTCCAAAGGAGAGAGTAGAGAAAACGGGAGGTCAAGACTTTATATTCTGGCGGATGTTTTTGAGGCTTTTGTCGGGGCGATGTATCTGGACAGAGGCTACGAAACGACAAAAGAGTTCATCGAGAAAAATCTTGTTGCTAAACTTCCGCGTATTATTGAACTTGGCCTTTATAGAGATCCGAAATCGGAGCTTCAGGAGAAAACCCAAGAAGAGGTTGGCATAACGCCCGTATACAAAATATTAAGAGAAACAGGGCCGGACCACCAAAAACACTTTGTAATGGGGGTTTTTCTCGAAGAGGATCTTGTGGGAAAAGGCGAGGGGTGTTCAAAAAAAGAAGCGGAAGAAGAAGCGGCAAAAGAAGCCCTAGACAAAGAAGAATGGAAAAATGAAAATAAATAAAGGAACAAAAAAATGTTAAAAATCAGACTTTTTCGAACAGGAAGAAAAAAACAACCTTTTTATAAAATAGTGGTAACAAACAAGAACAACCCGCCCTCTAGCGGAAGGCTTGTTGATGATCTCGGGTTTTACAACCCCATAACCAAAGAGTATCGAGTAAATGAAGAGAGTTTAAAGGGCTGGATAGAGAAAGGAGCGCAGATCTCTGACACGGCCTACAATCTTTTTGTGGAAAAAGGGTTGATAAAAGGAGAAAAAAGGAACAACGTTTCCATAACTCAAAAACGAAAAACAAAAATTGAAGAAAGAAAGGCGAAAGAGAAAGAGGAGAGTGCAAAGGAAGATGTTGAGGAGAAGAAAGAAGCAAAAGGAGAAAAAGAGGAAGAAACTTCTCAGCCCGTCGATGAAACTCAGGACAGGCAGGTTCAGGGGGCGGAGGAGAAAGAGGAAGCGAAAGGGAAAGCAGAGGATGACAGTGCTGAAAAAGAGGGGGTAAAAGAAGAGGAGCCTCAAGAAGAAGACAAAGAAAAAGCCCAGGATTCCGAGAAAGAAACAAAAGGAGAAAAAGAGGAAGAAAAGAAAGAGAAGACAGAAGAAAAGAAGGAGAAAGAGTCTGGTAAAGAGGAAAGCTCTCAGGAAAAAGAAGAAGACAAAAAAGAGTAGTTGGTGCGGGGTTGGCTCCATGAAATTTCCGCTTTTAGCGGAAGACAGCAGAGCTGTATTTCGCGGGGTTGACCCCGTAATACAACATTCAGAATATTCTTTACAAGCAAGATTTTAAAATTTAGGAAAAGGCAGAGTATACAAATAAAGAGGCAAAGGCAAATAGAGAGAAAAAGAATATTGCTTGCTCTGAATGTTGATATACGGGGTTGACGAACCACATAAAAAATATAGAATGAAAGTAGACGAAGGTACGCAGTATGCGATTGTAAAGGTCGATAATAATTGAAGGATAAAAATTACACCTATGACCAAAGAAGCTTCCGACAGTGAATTTTTAGAGTTTATTGTGAAGAATTTGGTAGATCATCCGGACGACGTAGAAGTGGAAAGAAAAGTGGATGAAATGGGAGTGCTTCTTGCTCTCAAGGTCCATCCTGACGATATGGGACAAATTATCGGCAAGGAAGGATCCACAGCGAGAGCAATTAGAAACTTGGTCCGCATTATCGGACTCAAGAACAAAGCGAGGGTTAACTTGAAAATAGTTGAACCCGGTGGAGGCACTTACCAACCAAAAGAAAACTCTTCCGAAGACAACAAGAAGGAAGGGCTTGAAGATATCAAGCTGTAAAAAGTTTTTTGCAGTTTTTAGAAACGGTGCTATTATTTTTTAAATAGCACCGTTTTGTTTTGAAAAAATTTTATGAGATTTGATATTGTTACCATCTTTCCTCAACTTTTTGACTCCTATCTAGAAGAAAGTTTAATACAAAAAGGAAGAGAAAGAGGAAATATTGAGATTAACATTCACGATCTGCGAAAGTGGACGGAAGATAAGCACAAAACAGTGGACGACAAGCCTTTCGGAGGGGAAAACGGAATGGTGATGAAGGCGGAGCCTTTTTATAGAGCAGTGGAAGAAATAAAAGAGGAAGAAGGTTCAAAAGTAATTCTCTTTTCTCCTCGGGGAAAGAAGTTTACTCAAAGAAAGGCTACACAACTTTCTTATCATAAACAGGTCATTATGCTCTGCGGAAGGTATGAGGGTGTTGACGAGAGAGTGGCTAAGTTTGTTGCCGATGAAACCATATCCATAGGTAGTTATGTGCTTATGGGAGGAGAGCTTCCGGCAATGGTGGTTATGGAAACGGTTTCACGTCTTGTGCCCGGGGTGGTAGGGAAAGACAGTTTTCTAAAAGAAAAAGTAAAAGAAGATGGTTTTTTTGAGCATCCGCAGTATACGCGTCCGGAGAAACTTACTATAAAGGGAAAAGAGAGGAGTGTGCCCAAAGCTCTCCTTTCCGGAGATCACAAGAAAATAAAAGAGTGGAGAAAAAAGAAAGGAAAAATTATTAAATAATCCATGACAAAAGTTTTACAGAAGAAGTCGCACGCGATGACTACCAGTGAAGTGGTAGAGGACCTTGATTCTCATGTGGACGGACTCGAAAAGACGGAGGCAGAGAGAAGGATTGGGGAGTACGGGGAAAATAAAATAAGCCAGGATGATGCCAATCATCCTGTGCTTATCTTTCTAAACCAATTTAGAAGTGGTCTTATATACGTCCTGATTGTTGCCGCCTTTATTGCTGGATTTTTTGATAAATGGATAGATGTTTATGTTATCAGTGCCGTTATTCTTCTTAATGCGGTTTTTGGATTTGTGCAAGAGTACAAGGCGGAAAAGGCGATAAGTGCCTTAAGGAGCATGATAGTTCCTACTGCCCGGGTTTACAGAGAAGGGGAGCTTTTGAAGATTTCGGCAGAGAAAATAGTTCCCGGAGATGTTGTCTTACTAGAGGAGGGGGATAGGGTTCCTGCGGACATGAGGCTTTTTGAAGTAAAAGAGTTCCGGGTAAACGAAGCTCCACTTACCGGTGAATCGGTTCCCGTTTACAAGAATACGGAAAAACTGGGAGAGGGGGTTCAGCTTGTAGATAGGAGAAATATGGCGTGGATGGGAACTTTTGTGGCTGGGGGGAAGGCAAAAGGAATGGTAACCTCCACGGGAGACGATACCTTTTTTGGCTCGATAGCCAAGGACATGGAAAATGTGGAAAAGAGCGGAGGACATTTCGAAGAGAAAGTGAATACACTAACAAAAAGAATGGCGGTGTTTGCTTTCACTGGCGCTCTTGCTATTTTCCTCGCTGCTCTTTTTACGGAAGATATCTCTCTTTCTGAGGTGGAGGTGCTTGAAAAACCCCTTTTCGCTGCCATAGCGGCGCTTGTTTCGGGAATTCCCGAGGGGCTTCCCGCTATTTTAGTGGTAGTTTTGGCTGCGGGAGCAACGCGCATGGCGGGAAGGAATGCGATAATAAGAAAGCTTCCGGCTACCGAAACGCTCGGTGTAGCCGATCATATTGTAAGCGACAAAACGGGAACCATTACGCAAAACACGATGACAGTACGAAGTATTATACTTCCCGAAGGAGCACGTACAGAAGTTAGTGGAGAAGGTTTTAGGCCCGAAGGGGTTTTTTATAGAAAGGGGGAGCAGATACTTCCCATGGAAGAAGAAGGGTTGGATAAACTCCTTCACATCGCGGAGATATGTAACGAGGCAAAACTTACCCACGAGGAAAATGATCACGACAAATATGAGATAATCGGGGATCCGACAGAGGGGGCTCTGGTGGTGTTGGCGGAGAAAGCGGGAGTAAAGAAAGAGATATTGGAAAGACAAGAGAAGAAACTTGACGACATGCCTTTTAACTCAAAGTTAAAGATGAGAGCTTCGTTGATAGAGCTTGAAGATGAAAAGGAGCTTTATGCTGTGGGAGCGCCGGAAAGAATAATAAAGAAAGCGACTAAAATAAGAGACGGAGGAAAGGTAAAAGAGCTCACGGAAAAAAAGAGAGAGGAGCTGCTTTTTAAGGTGGAGGGTATGTCTGAGAAAGCCATGAGAACTATCGCCCTTGCTTATAAAAAAGTAGAGAGTAAAAGAAACAAAATAGAGGAAGAAGATATAGAAGAGTTGATACTTACCGGTGTGGTAGGGATGATAGATCCTCCTCGCAGGGAGGTTGCCCGGGCCGTAGAGAGGGCGAATAAAGCGGGCATAAGGGTGGTGATGTGTACCGGAGATCATAAGAAAACGGCTGTGGCTGTTGCCCGTGAGGTGGGAATAACAAAAGGAGAGGGCGAGGAGTACGCGGAGGTGCTTGACCAAGAAGAGCTTTGTGGGATGACAAAAGAAGAGTTTAAGGAAAGCGTAAAAAACGTTAATGTTTTTGCCCGGCTTACCCCTCATATGAAACTTGAAATTGCCAAAGCGCTTCAAGAAAGCGGAGCTACCATAGCTATGACGGGAGACGGGGTAAATGATGCACCGGCCGTAAAGCAGGCGGATATAGGTATAGCCATGGGAATTATGGGAACCGATGTTACCAAGGAAGCCGGAGATATTGTTTTGGCCGATGATAATTTTGCTTCCATTGTAAATGCGATTGAAGAGGGAAGAATTGTTTTTGAGAACACGAGAAGATCGAGTTCTTCGCTTATCACCAGTAATTTTGCCGAGATAGGTACAATACTGACCTTTCTTTTAATGGGACTCGGACTACCCCTTCTTCCCACTCAGATACTGTGGGTTAACTTGGTTACCGACGGAGTTGTGGGAGTGCCTTTGGCGCTGGAGCCCAAACACAAGGATATCTTAAAAAGGCCTCCGAGAAACAAAAAGGAAAATATTTTGGTAGCTTCCATCATTCCTTATTTTATACTGATGACAGTCTTGATGGTTACTATGGCTCTTTTTGTTTTTCATATGTTTTCCGAGCAAGGAGGGGAAAAAGCGCGAACCGCCGTCTTTACTGTTATAGCCTTCACGCAACTTTATAACGCCATTAATTTGAGATCTATAAGCAGGTCGGTCTTTAGTATCGGCTTTTTTAGCAACAAGTATATGATAATAGGGCTTTTAGTGGGAGTAGCGTTACAGCTCGGCGTGATCTGGATTCCTTTCTTGCAGCAGGCGTTTCATTTTGTAGCACTTTCTCCGAGAGAGATCCTCTTTATCGCCTTCCTCACCTCTTTTGTCTTATGGATAGGCGAAGCCTACAAGTACATGCACTATTGTCTTATAAAAAGGGAGCTTACCTAAGAGAATTTAATTATCATGAAAAAAAGGATATTAGGTAATAAAAAGATTATTATAAGAAAATTGAGGAGAGAAGACGTTGAAGATGTAAAGAGATTCCAAAAGTTCTTCAACTCCTTCATAGAAGAAGATGCGAAAATTTCCGTGAGTGAAAAAATATCGGCAAAAGAGCAAAAGAAAAGATTGGAGGGGAGTCTTCAAAAGCAAAAGGAAAAAGAAGCGGTATATTTGGTTGCCAAAGAAGGGGAGAATATCGCCGGAAGAGTTTATATAAAAAGGGGAGCGCAAAGAAGTAGTCACGTGGCTACGCTGGGTGCTTTAATGATAGATCGAGAATACAGGAGAATAGGTATTGCCAAACATCTTATAAAAGAAGCTATAACACTTGCCAAAAAGGAGTTTCAACCTTCTCCCAAAGTAGTAAGGATATCCGCTTTTGGAAATAACGAACCCGCCCTGAGGCTTTATGAGAAGAAAGTGGGATTTGAAAAAGTGGCTAACATTCCTAAACAGCTTAAATACAAAGGGAGGTATGTGGACGAGGTGATACTTTTAAAGTTCCTCAAATAGAAGGAGGGTTGTAAAATATGGGAAATTGTGTTATAAACTAAAAAATTAAAAAAGGAGGTGTTCTTTCACAGTGGCTACATCTAGTCTTGCTTGCAAAAAAGAGGAAGAGATGGAAGAGTTGGCGCTTGAAGCAGAAAGGATCCGCGAAGTAGCAAACAGAGGAGTGAGGCCTTCAGAACGGATGATAAGGTTTTACAACCTTATGGCCAAAATTCCTCTTAAGCTGGGGATGGTGTTCTTTCTTGTATCAGCCATTGATACGGGAAGAGTTTCTTTTAAGGCCATGCAACGTCGAACAGATGCGGCTATTCAAGTTATCTATGAATACCGCCCACGTCCTTGGAGGCTATTATGGGGACTAGGCGATCACGTGTGGCTTAATTCCTACAATTGCCGCTCGGTACGGGCAAGGGGATTTTTCACTAAAGAAATTGTGAGATTCCTTTTGCAAGTACTTTGTAAGAGAAGTAAGAAGGTAAGAGCGGTGAGCCTCGGAAGTGGATCTGCAAGTCAGACTCTGTCAGGAGTAGCGGAGAGTGGTCTTAGAGACCGTCTTCAATTTATTTTGGTAGATAATGACTCTCGTGCTCTCGATAGGGGAGAAAATAACGCTCGCTGTTTGGGACTGGAGAAGTTAGTGGAAACAAAGAAAGCTACGGCGGGAAATTTCTTGAGGTCGCATGATGAAGATGTGGATTTCGTGGAAATGGTAGGCTTAACCGACTATTTTCCCGAAGAAAAATTTTCGGAATATGTAAGAGGCGTATACTTTATTCTTAATAAGGGAGGTGTGTTTCTGGGGACTAATATCTCCAGTAAAGAAGAAAAGGAGTATGCGCATAAAGTTGCGTGCTGGCCTCCTATGCATTACAGAAAGGAAGAAGAAATAAAAAAGGAGTTACTCAGTGCCGGCTTTGAAGAAAAAAATATCTGGACGGGCAATGTAGGATTATACACTATGTGGCTTGCCCGGAAATAAAATCCCATATTGAAAAATATGGGATTCTTTTTTTATTATTTTGTGATAAAATCTGCAAACATGGATTTTTACGTTATTTCTGCACTGTCTAACGCTATTGTCAGCTTTATGCTGGGGGGCGTTGTGCTCCTAAAAAATAAGGAAGCTTTTCTTAGCAAGATATTTGCTCTGTACTGTTTTCTCATTTCTGTTTGGAGCTTATTCTACTTTTTTTGGCAGATATCCACTACTCCCGAGGAAGCGCTTTTTTGGTCCAGAGCGCTAATGGCAGGAGCTATCTTCATTCCCATTACTTATCTTCATTTTTTATTTGCCCTGACGAAAAGGATAAAAGAAAACAAGTGGACGCTTAAGCTGGGATACTCGGTGTTTAGTTTTTTCTTTCTTTTGTCCTTCACACCGTTTTTTGTAGAAAGCGTTTCACCTAAGGCAGGTTTTTCTTTTTGGCCCGAGCCCGGCGTTTTATATCATCCGTTTATAATATTGTGGATTTTTTGTGTTTTATACTTTGTGTCTTACTTATGGAAGAGTCTAAAAAGAGCCTCCGGGACGGAAAGGATGCAGCTAAGATACATTTTTTATGCCACTATTATTGGTTTTTCCGGAGGAGCTACTAACTATTTTTTGTGGTATGACATACCAATTCCTCCTATCGGAAACCTAGCCATCAGCGCTTATATTGCAATTGTATTTTATGCTATTGCCAAATATCGCTTTCTTGACATACGTCTTGCTCTAGGCAGGGGAGTGGTGCATCTTCTTTCCTTTTTGTATGTAATCGCGATAACTCTTCTTTTTGCTTTTGCTGTGGAGGTTGTTTTTCCGGAGATCTCTCAAGAAGCGCTTATCGGTTTATCGGTTGTTGTGGCTGTAGGTCTCTTCGGACCCGCTTTGGAATTTTTCCGAAACATTGGTGCCAAATATTTTCACTATACTTTCTACAACTATCAAAAGGTGTTGGCGGACCTTGGAAAGAGGCTAACCCGTATTCTTGATCTCGACCAACTATCCGTCCTTGTTACCAATACACTTCTAAGAACGATGAAGCTCGATAGGGCGGTTATTCTTCTCCGAAAAGAAAAAGAAGGGACCTATGAGATCCAGAGAAACATTGGATTTAAGGAGGATAACGGCATTTCTCTGGTTAAGGACAACTTTTTGACCGATCATCTGGAGAAAACAGGGAAACCCCTTGTTTATGAAGAGCTCTCACTCCTTATAAAAGACACAAGAGACGAAGAAAAAAGAAGAAAGATGGAAGAATTGCAAAACAACATGAAAAGGATCGAGGCCAGCCTGTGCCTCCCCCTCATACTGGAAGGAAAGATTATCGGTATGGTTGTTCTTGGAGAAAAACTGTCCGGAGATCCTTACTTTGAACAGGACATAGATCTCCTAAGTGGTCTTGCAAGCCAGGCTTCCATTGCCTTTAAGAATGCCATGCTTTATTCGGAGGTCCAGGATCTTTCCCAAAACTTGGAAAAAAAGGTAGACGAGCAGGTAAGAGAGTTAAAAACGGCCTACAAGAAGCTTCAACGAATAGACAAGGCGAAAACGGAGTTTATGTCCATTGTCTCTCACCAACTGAGAACTCCTCTTAGTATTATCAAAGGACAGCTTTCCATGCTAAACGAAGGAGTTTATGATGAAGACGAGAAGAAAAAGAAGGAGGTTTTAGATAATGTGTATGAAGCTAACGAAAGACTTATCACTCTTGTAAACGATGTTCTTAATATATCTCGTATACAAGCGGGAAGGGTAGAGCTTGTAAAAAGAGAGAGCGATATAAAAAAGGTGGTGGAAGATACGGTAAAGAAAATGAAAAAAATGGCCGATGACAAGGGGGTGAAACTTGTTTTTCATGAGCCGGAGAAAGAGATTCCCGAAATAGAGATTGATGCAAACAAGATAGAAAATGCACTCCTCAATGTTGTCGATAACGCGCTTAAGTATACGAGCAAGGGGAGCGTGGAGGTTTTCTTAAAAGAAAAGAGCGAGTCTGTTCTTGTGGAGATAAAGGATACGGGGGAGGGGATGGAGAGAGAAGAAATAGAAAAGCTTTTTGCCACCTTTTCACGTGGTGATGCCGGGAAAAGGTACTGGATACAAGGGTCCGGGCTAGGGCTTTATATTGCCCGTCAGTTTGTAGAGATGCACGGAGGAAAGATCTGGGCGGAGTCGGAAGGGAAAGAGAAAGGCTCCCAGTTTTATATTAGGCTTCCCAAGTGAGAAGAGCAGTTGAACTGCGCGGTGAAAAAGGTTATAATTAAGGCGTAAATAAAAGACACAGACCCCCTAGGCGGGCAGCCGGAGGGGGACTTTTGGTCTTGAACTAAACTCTATGGAAAAGTTCCAACTTAAATCCAATTTTAAACTGGCGGGCGACCAAGGGAAGGCTGTAAGAGACCTGGAGAAAGGAATTAGGAGGGGGTTTGATAAACAAACCCTACTTGGAATTACGGGATCGGGGAAAACCTATACTATCGCCTCTCTAATAGAAAGAGTGCAAAAGCCTACCCTTGTTATAAGCCACAACAAGACTCTTACCGCTCAGCTCTGTAATGAGTTTAAGCACTTTTTTCCCAAAAACTCGGTACACTATTTTGTATCCTATTACGATTACTATCAGCCGGAGGCTTATATAAAAACCACGGATACTTATATAAGAAAGGAGGCCACCATAAACGAGGAGATAGACAAACTTCGCCACGCCGCTACTACGGCCCTGCTTACCAAGAAGGATGTGATTGTTGTGGCTTCCGTTTCCTGCATCTACGATCTCGGACTTCCTTCTGTTTATAAGAAAAATATATTTAAGTTAAGAAGAGGGGATGAGATAACCCGCAAAGAGCTTATCTCTTCTCTTGTAAGAATGAGTCTCACGCGAACCCCTTCCGTTCTCGAGAGAGGGAAGTTTCACGTACAAGGAGATACTTTCCAGATAGCGCCGGTTAACGAGGACGTCATCTATAGAGTGGAGCTCTCGGGAGAAAGAGTAGAGAATATATTTTCCGTGGACCCCGTGGAAGGGTTTGTTCCCGGGAAAACTCCGGAAACAGAGGAGATCGTTCTTTCTCCCATAAAGCACTTTCTTTCTGAAGAAAACGAAAAAGAGAGAGCGCTTCGCGATATAGAAAAGGAGATGAAGGAACGTATTGCCTATTTTGAAAAGAATAATATGCCCCTCGAGGCGGAGAGAATAGAGCAGATCACAAGAAACGATCTGGCCATGATAAGGGAAATGGGGTACTGTCACGGCATAGAGAATTACTCAAGGCACTTGTCGGGAAGGGCTCCGGGAAGCGCGCCTTCTTCACTTCTTGATTATTTCGGAGAAGATTTTCTAACTGTCATTGATGAATCTCACATTACTCTTTCGCAGATTGCGGCGATGTATGCGGGAAACAGGTCTCGGAAAAAGTCATTGATTGAGCATGGATTTAGACTTCCTTCGGCGATGGATAACAGACCGTTAACTTTCGATGAATTTGAAAAGAGAGCTCGGCAGACCATCTATGTCTCCGCCACTCCTGCCGATTACGAAAGGAAGGAAAGTGAGCAACTGGTAGAGCAGATCATCCGTCCCACCGGCCTTGTTGATCCGAAAGTAACCATATCTCCGTGCAAAGGGCAGGTAAAGGATCTCCTAAAAAGAATTGATGAGAGAGTTGAAAGGGGGCATCGCGTACTTGTAACGACACTTACCAAAAAGATGGCCGAGGATCTTACAGAGTACCTGAAAGAAAGAAACATCAAGGTCTCTTATCTTCATAGCGATATAAAGTCCTTAGAGAGAATAAAGATACTTACCTCACTAAGGAGAGGGGAGGTGGATGTGGTGGTGGGAGTAAATCTTTTAAGAGAAGGATTAGATCTTCCGGAGGTTTCACTGGTAGCCATTCTTGATGCGGATAAAGAAGGTTTCCTGAGAAGTGAAACCTCGCTTATTCAAACCATAGGGAGGGCGGCAAGAAATGTGGAAGGAGAAGTTCTCATATATGCGGACAAGATAACCGGCTCCATAAAAAGAGCGGTGAATGAAACCGAAAGAAGAAGAAAGAAACAGATTGCTCATAACAAAAAGCACGGCATTGTCCCAAAAACCATAGAAAAAGAGATAAGCGATATTGTTCCTGTTAGTGACGTAGTGGCTACGGAAGCCGGACCTTTGGCGAAACAGAGCGGAAGGGATTTTGAAAAATATATCAAAGAAAAAGAAAAAGAGATGCGCAAAGCAGCCAAAGATCTTAACTTTGAACTTGCCGCGCTTTTAAGAGATGAAGTTAAAGAACTTAAGAAATATGAAAAAGAAAATAACCATAAAGGGAGCTAGAGAACATAATTTGAAAGGAGTTGATCTCGAGATTCCTCGTAACAAGATGACGGTCTTTACGGGAATTTCCGGATCCGGCAAATCATCTCTTGCTTTTGATACGATCTTTGCCGAAGGGCAGCGGAGATATGTAGAATCTCTCTCTTCTTATGCAAGGCAGTTTCTTAGCAAGATAGACAAACCGGACGTAGAAGAGATAGAAGGACTTTCTCCCGCAATTTCTATCGATCAGAAGGCACACTCGCACAACCCCCGCTCTACAGTGGCTACGGTAACGGAGATCTATGATTTTTTGCGTGTGCTTTTTGCTCGTATTGGAAAACCGTACTGCCCGGTTTGCGGAGACGAGATATCTTCTCTTACTTCCGACCAAATAGTGGATAGCATTCTTTCTTTAAAAGAAAAAGAGAAGATTACCGTTCTTGCTCCGGTGGTAAAGGGGAGAAAGGGGGAGTATTACCAGCTTCTCTATGATCTTTTAAACAGTGGCTTTAGAAAGGTGCGCATTGATGGAGAGTTTTTTTCTTTGCGGGAAAGAGTCGTTATGCCGCGTTACGAGAGACATGATATATCCGTGGTGATTGACGAGGTGCCTATGGCACTTTCCGAGAAGGAGCTTAAAACGAGAATGACGGAGGCTGTAGAAGCAGCTCTCAAGAAGGGTAATGGATTTTTAGAGGTTCTGGCGGGAGAAGATGAGCACATTTACTCCGAAAATCTTTCTTGTCCGAAAGATAACTTTTCTTATCCCGGTATCGAGCCCCGACTTTTCTCTTTTAATAGCCCCTACGGGGCGTGCCCTGATTGCAACGGACTGGGAAGAGAAGAGTTCTTCCAGAAAAATGTGTGCGAAACTTGCGAGGGGAAGCGTCTCCGAAAAGAGGCTCTCAGCATTTACCTTAACGGGAAAAATATTGACGAAGTGGTGGGAATGTCCGTGGAGAAAGGAAGCAAGTTCTTTGATACTCTGGAAAAGAAATTAAAAAGCCACGAGAAAGAAATAGCTAAAGCTCCTTTGCGAGAGATAAGGGACAGAGTAAACTTTCTTCTAAACATTGGTCTCGGCTATCTTACTTTTAGCAGATCCGCTTCTACGCTTTCCGGAGGGGAGGCGCAGAGAATAAGACTCGCCTCGCAAGTCGGGCTTAGGCTCGTTGGCACCCTTTATATCCTCGATGAGCCCACTATAGGTCTTCATCCGGAGGACAATGATAGGCTGATAAGAACACTGCAGGATCTTCGTGATTTGGGCAATACCATTATTGTGGTTGAGCACGACGAAAACACGATATTCTCTTCCGACTATTTGGTGGATTTCGGGCCCGGAGCGGGAACAAACGGGGGAGAGATAGTTGCTACCGGAGAAATGCCGGACATACTGGAGGACAGTAGTAAGGAATCTCTTACTCTTAGTTATTTAAGGAGAGAAAAAAAGATAGAGTTTTCGGAAAACTGGAGAAAAGTGAAACCCTCTACTCCGCTCCTCAAAATAAGGGGGGCAGATAAGCACAACTTAAAGAAAATAAACGTGGATGTTCCGCTGGGACGTTTTGTTGCCGTGACGGGAATCTCGGGATCGGGAAAAAGTACACTTACCCACGAAGTTATCTACAAGCAATTGGCAAATAGATTTAGAGCCGGAAAAAGAAAAAAGGAAGAGGGGGCTAAGGTAATAGGAACGGAGTATGTGGATAAGGTAATAAATATAAGTCAAGCCCCCATAGGAAAGACTCCTCGCTCTACTCCCGTTACCTATATCGGAGCGTTTACCGAAATAAGGGAACTTTTTTCTTACACACAGGAAGCGAAAATAAGAGGATGGGGTCCGGGAAGGTTTAGCTTTAATGTGTCCGGAGGAAGATGTGAGAGCTGTAAAGGGTACGGATATATTGCCGTGGAAATGCATTTTCTTCCCACCGTTTTTGTTACTTGTCAGGTGTGCAAAGGAAAGAGGTTTAACAGAGAAACCCTGGAAGTCAGGTATCGAGGGAAGAATATCTTTGAGGTGTTAAGCATGACGGCGGATGAGGCACTGGAGTTCTTTAAGGATACTCCGTGGGTTGAAAGAAAGTTAAGAATACTTAGTGATGTGGGTCTCGGTTATCTTACTCTCGGGCAGTCCGCTACAACACTTTCGGGCGGAGAGGCACAAAGAGTGAAGCTTTCCGCCGAGCTTGCAAGAAAGGACACAAGGAAGACGTTTTATATTCTAGACGAGCCCACCATAGGTCTTCATTATGAGGACGTTAAAAAACTTCTTTACGTACTACAGAGGCTCGTGGACAGAGGGAATACGGTGGTGGTCATCGAACACCAGCTTGATGTCATAAAAAACGTGGATTATATTATCGATCTTGGTCCGGAGGGGGGAGAAAGAGGAGGGAAGGTTATTGCCACCGGAACGCCCAGAGAAGTTGCAAGAAAAGGAGGAAGTCTTACGGGAAAACATCTTCGTAAAATAATTGGTTAAAGACAAGATATCCTCCTACGCCAAGGTTTCGGATGACAGGCAAGAAACAAATGTCAAAATCCAAATAACAAAGTTCAAATGACAAAAGAGGCCCAAAAAAAATTGGAAAAGCTTCCCGACACCCCCGGTGTCTATATTTTCAAAGGAGAAAAGGGAGAGGTTTTATATGTGGGAAAGGCGGCGAATATAAAAAGGAGAGCGAGAAGTTATTTTTCTCCCAAAGCAAGTGGAAAGGCGGAGATTATTGCCAAAGAAACAAAGGAGATAGAAACAAAAAGCACGGAAACGGTAATAGAGGCGCTTATAGAAGAAGCTAAACTGATAAAAAAGTTTGTTCCTAAATACAACGTAAAGGAAAAAGACGACCGAAGTTTTTTGTATCTCGTGATAACAAACGACGAATACCCTCGGGTACTTTTAAAAAGAGGCAAGGAATTAGAAGAGGAGGGCGTGAGAAGTGTTTTTGGTCCGTTTGTTTTTTCTTCGGAAATAAAAGAAGCAATGAAGGTGGTTCGGAAGATATTTCCATATTCTACTCACAAAAAGGAAGAGGTGGGGAAGGGTAGAGAGTGTTTTTATTATCAGATCGGGCTTTGTCCCGGGACTTGCGCAGGGGTGGTGGAGGAGGAAGAGTACCTGGAAGAGATAAAAAACATAGAACTTTTTTTCAAGGGGAAAAGAAAGAAGGTTCTTGAGCAGCTGAGAAAGGAAATGGAAGAAAAAAGCAAAAAGGAAGAGTTTGAGAGGGCAGCGGAATTAAAAAGAAAGATAGATCTTCTTTCTCATATAAGAGATATTGCGGTAATGGGGAGAGAGAGGGAAGAAAGAGGGCTGAGAGTGGAGGGCTATGATATATCCGCCATCTCCGGAAGACTGGCTGCGGGAGCAATGGTGGTTTTTGAAGGAGAAAATCCCAAGAAAGAAGATTACCGTAAATTTAAAATAAGAAGAGTTGAAGAGTCCGGTGATACGGAGATGATAAAAGAGGTGCTGGAAAGAAGAGTGAAAAGAGACTGGAAATTGCCCCATCTTATTTTGGTTGATGGTGGAGAAGGACAGGTAAGGACTGTAAAAGAAGTACTGGACAAAGAAGGGATTAGTGTTCCGGTGATTGGTATTGCTAAGGGAAGGGATAGAAAAAAAGAAAGAGTGGTAGGGAGGATTCCTTTTGGGATAAAAAAGGAAACCTTGCTTAAAGTACAAAGCGAAGCACACCGCTTTGCTATTACTTATCACAAAAAACTGCGAAAAGAGGAGTTTTTATAATTAAAAATTTAGATTATAATGAGATTATGATAGAGATAAAACGTATTCCCGTCGGAACGCTAAGAACAAACTGTTACCTTCTTTTCGGAGAAGGGGATATTGTGGTGGTGGATCCCGGGGGAGATGCTAAAGAAGTTTTAAAGGAGGTGGAAGATACGGAGGGAGAGGTGAGATATATTGTGTGTACTCACGATCATCCCGATCACAACCTTAAAGTCAAAAAAATTGCCGGTGAAACGGGGGGAGAGGTGCTTAAAGATCTTAAAGAAGGAGAAGAGATAAAGATAGGGGAGAGCAGCGTAAAAGTTCTGAAGATGGCGGGTCACACCAAAGAAGATGTTTGTCTTTTGGGAGACGGATTTATTGTGACCGGAGACCTTATTTTTATCGACGGACATGGAAGAACCGACCTTCCCGGAGGATCGGAAGAAGAGATGAAAAACTCCCTTGCAAGGCTTCTTCAAGAGGTTTCCGGAGAGACCGTTATATATCCCGGACATGGTGAGCCTTTTCTCCTTAGCGAATGGAGAGGGATGTTGAAAGAATAGTCTTCTTGTGCTAGAGTATGGGAGCCTTAGTTCTTGCTTTTACGGGTCGGTACCAAAGCGGCCAACTGGAGCAGACTGTAAATCTGCTGGCGCAAGCCTTCGCAGGTTCGAATCCTGCCCGGCCCACCACTTCGCCGAGATAGCTCAGTGGCAGAGCATTCCCATGGTAAGGGAAAGGCCCCGGGTTCAAATCCCGGTCTCGGCTCACGAAGGAAGTTAAAGATAAATATTATGGCTACAAAAACAAAGAGACCCTTTATTAAGCTGGATTGCGATGTTTGTAAAAAGACGAACTATCATATTCAGACTACGAAGGGAAAAACAATCGAAAACGACAAACTGGAAGTGAAAAAGTTTTGCAGATGGTGCAGAAAGCACACCTTGCACAAAATGAAACTAAAGTAAACTGCAAATACTTAGAATTTGTAATTTAGAATTTAAAATTTCCGGCACGTAGTGCCGGCTATGGGGGTGTAGCTCTAACTGGCAGAGCGAAGGTCTCCAAAACCTTAGGTTGCAGGTTCGAATCCTGCCACCCCTGCCATCGCGCACGAACAGAGGCAAATTCCTCTGTTTTTGCTTTATTTGTGCCTGTTTTCTCTGGTTCTAACCTTAGATAATCTTTTTCTATGTCAGGATAGGTGTTTCTTAATGAAACAAGCCAATCGCAAGGCTCTATAATGAGCTTTTTATCCTTAATTATTGGTGTTTTTCCAATGGTAGCTAGAATTTCTTTCTTTAGTTCTAACCCTTCTTTGCCCATTTCTTTAGCTTTTAAGAAAGCTATTCTTGCATAAGTAACAAAATTGAAAGCTTTTTCTGTAAGTTCAATCCATTCTTCAGCCCTTGCTTCTGTTTGTCGAAGATTCTCCTTCAGCCTAACAATCTTATTTTGGAGCATATTCTTTTCCTTAATAAAGAAATTATCATCAATAAGTTCCCGGTATCTCATTTTTGTAAGCTCATCTAATTCTTTCTGAGTTTGAGTTATGGACTTATGTTGTCTTTCGTATATCTTGGATCTATCTCTAATCTCTTTGTCGTTTTTCATATTCAAAGCCTCCAGTCCCCATTCTAAAAATTCAGGTAAAATCGTGTATTTTTCAATTTCTTCCTCAATTTGTAATTCTAATTTTTCTTTTGTTATGGAATATTGTTGAGTGCAGTTAATATCTCTTTTCCTTCTAGTACAGTGATAGTATGTGTATTCTCTAATTTCTCCTGTGCTTTTAATATATTTTTGCTTGGTCTCCGCAGTATAGAGACAGCCGCACTCACCACACCTAATAAGTCCGGTAAAGGCAAAGTTATGGTGTTTGGGTCTTGGCCTTCCTTTTCTTCCAAGTAATATTTGGACTCTATCATATTCTTCAAGTTCAACCATTTTCTCGTGTTTTCCGGGAAATTGTTCTCCATTTTCTTCAATAATTCCAGCATAAAAGAGATTGGTAAAAATACTATAAAGACAGCTTCGTGATAGAGGGCCGCCACCGGTCTTTTTACGCTTTTTTGTTCTATAGCCCCATTCATTGTTTGCAATGTCTAAGATTTTCGGAGGGGTGTAGTTCCCGGTTAGCATTAAATTCCACATCTTATGGATAAGATGAAAGCGCTCCGGATCGCTAATTATAGTTTTATTTTCTTTATCGTTAAGATAGCCATTTGGAGGTACTCCATTTTTCCATCCGTCTTTTCTTTTTTTAAGGAGTCCGCGTTTTACGTCACGTCCCAAGTCCAATATGTATTGATTTGCTTGTCCGGTCTCGACGCTAAATAGCAAAACATTATCACTCGGCAAGTATTGACGCTCAGAGGTTTGAATAGATTTAATTACCCCTTGTTGTAAGAGCCAGCTTAAATTACCGCTATCAATAGGGTTTCGCGTTAACCTGTTTAAATGCCAACACAAAATTCCATTTGCCTTTCCATCCTCAATTTCTTTCATCATTTTATCAAATAGGGGACGGTTATAGGGTTTTTTTGCTGATTTTGACTCTGTACAAACCTGGACAATATCTATGTTTAAGTTTCTGGCAATTTCTTTTAAGCGATTAACCTGATCATCGATGGACTGTATTTGTCGGTCTTCATTTTCAGAAGACTTTCTGGCGTAAAGGAAGTATTTTATTTTTTCATTTTCTTGTTTCATATTTTGTTTTTATATACAAAAAGGGGCAACCCTTGGACATAGTTGCCTTAACAGACATACTATAGAGTTGCCCCTTTTTATCTGTTAAAGCATTAACTATGTCCACTTTCATATTACCTTTTTTTAAGCTTTTTAGCAAATTCCGGATCTGTTTCATAAAACTTCATAAACATTTTATTCCAACTCATATCCATTTTATCCCTCAAGCGCAAATATCTTTTGTATCTTCTTGTCGGCTTCCCGTTATAGTAAAAAGTT
>Ga0207421_10000218_pt1 | contig 71761 bp, 64 predicted proteins | sample SodLakKL_010_SED_4_FD_187542 | JGI IMG/M metagenome (GOLD analysis project Ga0207421, IMG submission 187542) | Alkaline sediment microbial communities from Lake Tanatar, Kulunda Steppe, Russia - 8KL_010_SED (SPAdes) (version 2) | ecosystem: Environmental > Aquatic > Non-marine Saline and...
CCGGGCCTCGCTGCCGATCAGTTCCTCCTCTCCCCCCTTGGCCGGGCGGCGGCGAATGCTCATAAAACGGGTCATGACCCACAGCATCAGGACCGCGGCGAGCAGGGCGATGCCGCCGATCATGGGCAGCGAGATACTCAGGTTGTCTGCATCCATCAATATCACCGATCCGATCACGAAGGCGACGATGCCGCCGATTCCCAATATGCCGAAACTGGGCATCAAGGCCTCGCCCACGATCAGCGCCAGACCCACCAGGATCAGCGCCAGGCCGGCATAGTTGACCGGCAGCACCTGGAAGGCGAAAAGGGCCAGCAGCAGGCAGATGATGCCGATGGTGCCCGGCACCAGGCTGCCCGGGTTGGAGAGCTCGAAGATCAACCCGTAGAAGCCGATGATCATCAGGAAATAGGCGACGTTGGGATTGGTGATCACCGACAGCAACTCGGTACGCCAGTCGGGGTCGAAGCGCTCGATGACGAGGTCAGCGGTCTCGAGGGTCAGTTCGCCGCGTTCCATCACGACCGTGCGACCGTCGATCTGCTCGAGCAGGTCATCGACGTCGCTGGCCACCACGTCGATGACGTTCTTCTCCAGGGCTTCCCGGGAGGTGAGGTTCACCGCCTCGCGAACCGCCTCCTCGGCCCAGTCGGCGTTGCGGCCGTGACGTTCCGCCAGGCCACGGATGTAATAGACGGCGTCCTCCAGCACCTTGCGTTCCATGGCGGTCTCGCCGCGGCGGGGCTCCGTTTCGGACGCTTCCTCGTCGACCGTTGCAGCCTCCTCGCCCTCAACGGCTGCCTGGTCGTTATCGCCGCCAGCGGCGCTTTCCTCGGGCTCATCCGCCCTGACCCCGCCACCGTTGTCGTCGTCATCATCGTCGCCGCCCAGACCCGGCAGACCGCCACCGCCCATCTGGACCGGCGTGGCCGAGCCCAGGTGGGTGGAGGGCGCCATGGCCGCCACGTGGCTGCCGTAGAGCAGGTAGGTGCCCGCACTGGCCGCCCGGGCGCCGCTGGGTGACACATAGATGGCTACCGGTACCGGCGAAGTGAGCATGGCGCGGATCATGTCGCGCATGGAGGCATCGAGACCGCCGGGAGTGTCCATCTGAACCACCACGATCTCGACATTGCCCTCGGCGGCCCGGCGCAGGCCACGCTGGAAATAGTCGCTGGTGGCGGGGCCGATGGCTCCCTCGACGGTCATGACCAACGCCGAGCGCTCGTTCTGCTGGGCCTGAACCACCGACTGGAAGAGGGCCAGAAACGCCCCCAGCGCCAGGCAAGAGAGGCTCAACAGCAGAAAGCGTCGCCCGATCAGGGCGGCATGAACTCGGCTCATGGTGATCTTCCCTGCACGACCCATACAAACGATGTGAGTATTGGCGAGGCCTGTGGTTCAGAAAAAAGTTTAGCCGACACTGATGTCAGAGTAGGTGCTGTCATGCGCAGGCCGCAACAGCCCAGTCCTATCGCGGCGATCATCGCTTCATTGACCGGAAGGAAGTGCAATGGAAAGGCGGACACCGGGCCTTGAAGATCCCGGTGCCCGCAAGAGGCCTCTCGGGGCGTCAAAGGTCGTGGGATTGGCCTGAGACGCGTCTCTGAACCTCGACCATGTAGGCAGCAAGCGACGGCAGCGCCTCGCCTCCCCAATCGAGCGGGCTCGCCTGCATCGGTGCCACCATGCAGATCTGCACCATCTCGTCGGCGTGAACCTCGGAGAGGCCGAACTGGTTCTCGGCCATGGCCACCCGGTGGGGGAAGGCTTCCTCGAAGGTCGCGCTGTATCCCATGTCCTGACCATCGCTGCCGTGACAGGTGGCACAGGAGAGGTCGTTGGTACTCAGCGAGGTGTCGTAGTAGAGCGCCTCGCCGCTTGCCAGCAGTTCGGGGGGATTACTGCCACTCTCGCTGTAGACCGGCTCGTAGCCCTCGGGGCGTTTTACCGCATCCATGGCTCCGGCTTCACCTTCGCCCTCTGCTTCGCCCTCTGCTTCGCCCTCTGCTTCACCCTCTGCTTCACCCTCTGCTTCGCCCTCCGCTTCACCCTCTGCTTCGGCTTCGGCTTCAGCCTCGGCACCTCCCTCTGCATGGGCCTCAGCATGGGCGTTGGCGAAGAGCAGAGAGGTGGCAGAGAACCCGGACAGACCCCGCGAGGTCTCATCTTCACCAACGGTGTCGTGAAAGGTGACGCCGCCCGCTATCAGGGCAAGCACCGGCGCCGTGTAGGCCATCTGTCGGCCCAGGCGTCCTAGCAGCCTGCGGCGTTTATCGTCATGCTGTGACATGATATCTACCTCCGTGATGGCGAGTCGTGACAACGCTGGAGCGTCGTTCGGACGGGCACTGATGGCCTAGTCCACCGCCTCTGGTCGAGGCCTGGTTCTGTCGTGGCAGGCCCGGATCTCTTACAGACTCAGTATGGACAGAATCTGGTGGTTATTGCCGCACTGACCGACAGAGGTGTAAGGAACCCCGACTTCCCTCGACCATCCATGGACGCCGATTTGCCGACACCGAGGAACGACATGACGGATTCCGTCTCCTGCCCGGACGCCCGACTCGACTCGCACGATCTCCTGGCCGGAGCCCTGGCCCGGGCCGATCTGGGCACCGATATTCGCGCGATGCGCCCAATGGCGGATACCGGTCTGGCTCATACCCACGTTTGGCTGGAGCGGGACTCCATCGACTGGGTCGCACGCCTGCCCAAGCAGAGCCAGATGGGGCTTCCGGCCGACGAGAACCTCGCGTACCAGGCCGCCTGCTTCGCCCGCGCCAGCCAGAGTGGTCATGCGCCGGCGCTGCACGGCGTTCTGCCGCCCGGTCCGGAGCTGCCCCGGGGCGGGCTGCTGGTCAGCGCGGTCCTGGGGCGGCCGGCACGCCTGCCCGACGATCTGCCCGCCATCGCCGAGGCACTGGCCGCCATCCACGGCCTGGAGGTGCCGCCCGAAACGGACCGCCCTCCCCTCCAGGCCCCCGCGGATCCCTGGCGCGCCATGCGTGAGGAGGTGGCCAGACAGGCGGAGTGGCTCGGCAACGCCGGCCTCTGCCCAGAGGCACGAGCGCAGATCGAGGACGAGCTCGCCGCCCTGCCGGAGCACCTGCCGGCTGAGCCCGGCTCGGCACCTTGCCTGATCAGCTTCGATGCTCACCCCGGCAACTTCCTGGTGACCGATTCGGGACGTGCCGTGCTGGTGGACCTGGAGAAGTGCCGCTATGGCCTGCCGGGTTTCGATCTGGCCCACGCCACGCTCTACACCTCCACCACCTGGGACCTGCACAGCTCCGCCGTGCTGAGCCCCCGGGAAGTAGCAGACTTCTATCGCCGCTGGCGGCTCGCTGGGGGCCTAGCCGGCGACACCTCCGCGCTGCTGGCCTGTCGCCGGGCCATGTGGCTGTGGTCCCTGACCTGGTGCGCCAAGTGGCGAGCCCAGCACGGCCGTAACCGCGATGCCGATGCCGCCGGCGAAGACTGGTCGGCCCAGCTCAGCGACGACGCCCTGGTGGCCCATGTCCGCGAGCGGGTCGACCACTATCTCTCCCCGACGGTGATCGCCCACGTACGCAACGAACTGGATGATCTCCAGGTCGCCCTCGCCGACTGACGTCACTCTCGACCTTCCCGACAAGGACTGCCCGAATGCCGACCCACTCCCTTGCCCTGATACCCACTCTTGCCCTGCTGCTCTCCGGTCCTCTCCAGGCGGCCCCGGATCCCACCGACTGGGACGCCGTGCTCGAGGAAGCGCGCGGCCAGAGCGTCTACTGGTATGCCTGGGCCGGCGAGGAGCGCACCAACGACTACATCGAGTGGACGGCTCGCCAGGTCGAGGAGCGTTTCGACATCGATCTGGTGCACGTCAAACTCAGCGACACCGCCGAGGCGGTATCTCGGGTGCTGGCCGAGAAGCAGGCCGGCAATGACGACCGCGGCAACGTGGACATGATCTGGATCAACGGCGAGAACTTCGCCACCATGAAGGCCAATGACCTGCTGTTCGGTCCCTGGTCGGAACAGCTGCCGCACTACCCGCTGACCGACCCGGGGAACACGCCGGCGGTCCGCTACGACTGGACGATCCCGGTGGACGGCCTCGAGTCGCCCTGGAGCAGCTCCCAGGTGGTGTTCTACTACGACACGGCCCTGGTCGATGCCCATCCTCGCAGCATGTCCGGCCTGCTCGACTGGGCGCGGGACAATCCCGGCGAGTTTACCTACGCCCGGGTCCCCAACTTCCTCGGCAACGCCTTCATCACCCAGGCGCTGCTCGAACTGACCGGTGACACAGACATCCTTTATCAGCCCATGCAGGAAGCCGACTTCGACGCGGTAACGGCGCCGCTCTGGACCTTCCTTGATGAGTTGCATCCGCTGCTGTGGCGGAGTGGTCGCGCCTTCCCCGCCAACAGCTCGGAGCTGCGCCGCCTGATGGGCGACAGCGAGATCAGCATTGCCCTCTCCTTCAGCACCACCGAGGCCTCGGGCGCCATCGCCAACTTCGAGCTGCCCGACAGCGTGCGCAGCTATGTGCATGATCACGGCATGATCGGCAACATGAGCTTCATGGCGATCCCCTACAATGCCCAGCACAAGGCCGGCGCCATGGTGGTGGCCAACTACCTGCTGAGCCCAGAGGCCCAGGCCCACAAGCAGGACCCGCGGGTCTGGGGCAGCAACACCGTGCTCTCGCTGGCGACCCTCGCCCCCGACGACCGCGCCCGGTTCGAGGGTATCGATCTGGGCATCGCGACCCTGTCGCCGGACGAACTCGGCGAGGTGCTCGGCCAACCCCACCCCACCTGGGTCGACGCCCTGGCCGAGGCCTGGCAAGAACGCTACGTCGGCCGCTGATCGGCGGCTAGCGCGATGCTCAGACTCGCCCCCTGGCTGATCACCCTTCTGCTGGTGGGTCCGATCCTGGCCGGGCTGGCCATGGCCTTGCTGCCCGCCTTCGGCTATCTGCCGGCGCTGGGCGGGGAGACCTTCAGCCTGACGCCCTGGCGGGAACTGTTCGCCCAGCCCGGCCTGGCAAGGTCGGTAGGGATCAGCTTCGCCAGCGGCCTGGTTACCACGGCCATATCGCTGACGGTGGTGCTGCTGTTCCTCGCCGGGGCCTCAGGCAGTCGACTGGACCACTGGATTCGGCGCATGGTCTCGCCGCTGCTGTCGATTCCCCATGCGGCGGCGGCCTTCGGCCTGGCCTTCCTGATTGCCCCCTCGGGCCTGCTGGCGCGGCTGGCTTCCCCCGGGCTGACCGGCTGGGAGCGACCGCCGGATCTGCTGATCGTCCAGGACCCCTGGGGACTTTCGCTGATGGCGGGGCTGATCATCAAGGAGATTCCCTTCCTCCTGCTGATGAGCCTGGCCGCCCTGTACCAGCTCGACGCCGAGCGGCGCGTGGCGATGGCCCGATCGCTGGGCTACCGCCCGACCCTTGCCTGGCTGAAGGTGGTGGTGCCCTCGCTCTATCCGCTGATCCGCCTGCCGGTCTTCGCCGTCATCGCCTACGCCTCCTCGGTGGTGGACGTGGCGATGATCCTCGGCCCGACCCTGCCGCCGACCCTGGCGGTGTCGATCCTGACCTGGTTCAACGACCCGGACCTGTCGCGGCGCTTCATGGCCTCGGCCGGTGCCCTGCTTCAGCTGGGGGTCACGCTGACGGCGCTGGCCGCCTGGTGGGGGCTGGAGGGCATGGTGCGGCGTCTGGGTCGGGGCTGGGTGGCGGGCGGGCATCGCCGCGGCGGCGAGGGGGCGCTGCGCGTGGCCGGCAAGGCGCTGATCCTGCTGGCGGCGGGGACCGCGCTGATCGGCATCGCCGGTCTGGCGCTCAACTCCCTGGCCGGCTTCTGGCGCTTTCCCGACGGCCTGCCCCAGACCTTCACGCTGCAGCACTGGCAACGCGCCATGCCCTCGCTGGCCGGGCCGGTGGCCTCGACGCTGCTGATTGCCACCGTCTCCACGCTGCTCGCGCTGGGGCTGACCCTCGCCGCCCTGGAACACGAGCAGCGCAGCGGGCGACATCCCGACCAGGGCCGTCTCCTGTCGGCCATGGGGCTGCTGTATCTGCCGCTGATCGTCCCGCAGATCGCCTTCCTGTTCGGCCTGGTGGTGGTCATGGAGTCGCTGGGCTCTCGCCCCACAACGTGGCTAGTGATCTTCGGCCACCTGCTGTTCGTGCTGCCCTATGTGTTCCTGTCGCTGTCGGAGGCCTATCGACGCTTCGATCCGCGCTGGTCGCGGGTGGCCTTGACCCTGGGCGCCACGCCCGACGGCGCCTTCTGGCGCGTGCGCCTGCCGATGCTGCTGGCGCCGGTGCTCACCGCCATGGCGGTGGGCCTGGCGGTGAGCATCGGTCAGTACCTGCCTACCCTGCTGCTGGGCGCCGGACGAGTGCCCACCGTGACCACCGAGGCGGTGGCCCTGGCGGCCGGCGGCAACCGCCGCCTGATCGGCGTCTGGGCGCTGGTGCAGGCCAGCCTGCCGCTGGTGGGCTTTCTCATCGCCGTGGGTCTGCCCCGGCTGCTCTGGACCCACCGACGTGGAATGCGAGGATCGCCATGACCGCTCCCTCACGCGAATGCGAGCTGGTGTTCGAACAGGTGCATATTGTCCTGCACGGCAGGACGCTGCTGGCGCTCGATGCCCGGATCGCTCCCGGCGAGGTTCTCACCGTGATGGGCCCCTCCGGCTCGGGAAAATCGACCCTGCTGGCCTTCGCCGCCGGCTTCCTGTCGCCGGCCTTCGAGCCCGCGGGCCAGGTGCTGCTGGATGGCCATGACATCACCACGCTACCCGCCGAGCGGCGCGGCATCGGCCTGCTGTTCCAGGATCCGCTGCTCTTCCCTCACCTCTCGGTCGCGGGCAACCTGCGCTTCGGCCTACCCCGCACCACGCCTGACAAGGCCACCAGGATCGAGGCGGCGCTGGGGGCGATCGGACTGGCAGGCTTCGGCGAGCGCGACCCGGCGACCCTCTCCGGCGGCCAGCAGTCGCGGGTGGCGCTGATGCGTCTGCTGCTCTCGGCACCCCGCGCCGTGCTGCTCGACGAACCCTTCTCCAAGCTCGACACGGCGTTGCGCCACGAGATGCGCGAGCTGGTGTTCGGCCGGCTGCGCGAGGCGGGGCTGCCCAGCCTGCTGGTCACTCACGACCACCAGGACGCCGCCGCGGCAGGCGGTCGGATCATCACCCTCGAGTGACCCGCCCCGGGACGCCGGCGCCGCTCACCGCGATGTCACGATCGAAGCTGGCCGGCCGCCAGCAGTGACAACAGGCGACGTGATCTCTCCTGCATTCCTCGGTGATCTAAGCGGGTATGCTAGCCTTCTGGATCGCTGCGGTCCCGGCTTCCTTAAAGTGGCAAGCGGCCACCCGGCCTTCCGGTGGCACAGGGTGCCTCCGGGGTGAAGCGTGCCTGCGGATGAAAGGTACCCTTCCGCGCGGCGACCAAGTTCAGCCCCTTGGACGGAAAAGACCTGGATGACAGCGCCAATGCTCAGCCTGATCATGCCCGTGCTGGATGAAGCCGCCAGCATCGAGGCCACGCTCGCCTCTCTTCAACCGCTGAGCCAGCGGGGGGTGGAGGTGATCGTCGTCGACGGAGGCAGCCACGACGCCACCGCCGCCCTGGCCGCGCCGCTCTGTACCCGGGTGGTCGAGGCCCCCCGCGGCCGCGCCCGCCAGATGAATCTGGGAGCCGCGGCGGCCCGCGGGGAACGGCTGCTCTTCCTGCACGCCGATACTCGCCTGCCGAGGGAGGCCGACCGGCTGATCGGTGCTGCGCTGTCAGGACCGCACTGCTGGGGACGCTTCGATATCCGGCTCGAGGGGCTCCACCCCCTGCTGCCAATCATTGCCACCGCCATGAACCTGCGCTCCCGCCTGACCGGCATCGCCACCGGTGACCAGGCGCTGTTCATGACCCGCGAGGCCTTCGATGCCGTCGGGGGCTTTCCCGACCAACCGCTGATGGAGGACGTCGAGATATCGAGCCGACTGAAGCGACTCTCATCTCCCGCCTGCCTGCGCCAGAGGGTGGTCAGCAGCGGCCGCCGCTGGGAGCAGCAGGGTGCCTGGACCACGATCCGCCTGATGTGGCGGCTGCGCTGGCGCTACTGGCGAGGCGCATCGCCGCAACGCCTGGCCCGGGAGTATCGCCATGTGCGCTGAGCGACCCGATGACGGGGTCGTACCGTCAGCAGAGTTTGCCCTGGCCATCCTGGCCAAGGCGCCGATTCCGGGCCGAGCCAAGACCCGCCTGATCCCGGCCCTCGGGCCCGGGGGTGCCGCACGACTCCACGAACGGCTGCTGCGCCATACGCTCGCGATCGCCGTGGCCGCCACGCCGGCCCATCGTGTCACCCTGTGGACGGCACTGGACCATGACCATCTGCTGTTTGTCGAGCTGGTCGAACGCTACGGCGTCTCCCTCCGTCCCCAGCCCGAGGGCGACCTGGGGAAGCGCATGCATCACGCCCTGGTGCAGGCAGACGGGCCCGCCCTGGTCATCGGCAGCGACTGTCCCATGCTATCCCCCGGGCTGCTGAGGATCTGCGCCGAGGCGCTGGGGGACCATGACGCCGTCTGCCTTCCCGCCGAGGATGGTGGCTATGGCCTGATCGGCGTTCGACACCCCGACCCGCGTCTGTTCGACGACGTGTCCTGGGGGACGGGCAGCGTCATGGCCGAGACGCGCGAACGGATCGCGGCTCTAGGCTGGCGCCTGGCCTGTCCCGCCACGGTGTGGGACGTCGACCGCCCCGAGGATCTGACCAGACTGTCGGCGTCGTATCCTGCACTGGCAGGAGAGGTCTGAATCTGTGATGACATTCCGAGGCGCGCAGCTCAGTGAGGCGAACTTCTCGCCTGTACCCACCCCGCAGACTGGAACCTGCTAACAATGACTAACGAGAAACGCTCGGAAGGCGATGGCGCCGTGGCCGACTCACCCACCCGTATGGAGCGACTGGTGGCGGTCAGGCCCCGGCTGCTCTCCTTCGCTCGACTCCACCTGAGGAACAATGCCCTGGCCGAGGATGCCGTGCAGGAGGCGATGATGGCTGCCATCGAGAAGGATGCCAGCTTCGCCGGACGCTCAGGCTATGAGACCTGGGTCTTTGGCATCCTCAAGTACAAGATCCTCGATGTGATGCGCTATCAGAAGCGACAGGGGCGCCTGCAGCCGCTGGATGACGAGAGCGATGACGATGCCATCGACCGGCAGTTCCAGCAGAACGGGCGCTGGCAGGACGATGCCCGCCCGGAACATTGGGGAAACCCCGACAAGGTCTTCGAGAACGAATATTTCTGGCAGGTATTCGATGCCTGCATGATCACGCTGCCGGACAATATCGCCAGGGTCTTCTCGCTGCGGGAGCTGATGGGTCTCTCCACCGAAGAGATCTGCAGAGAGCTCGATATCAAGGAAAACAACTGCTGGGTCATTCTGCATCGCGCCCGGCTGAGACTGCGGGCCTGCCTGCAGCAGGGCTGGCTGAAGGAGGAAACGGCATGATGATGTGCAAGGAGGCGACCCGCCTGATGTCACTCAAGCAGGATCGCCGGCTGACGTTCCAGGAGAGACTTTCGCTGCGCTTCCACCTCTCGATGTGCGGCGCCTGCCGACAATGCGACCGTCAGTTCTCTCTGCTGCATCGGTCAGGAGAGCGCTTCGAGGCCGGCCCCGATGAGGGCGCCGTTGACGACCACCGGGACGCCGCAGACCCCGGGGCGGAGCGTCGGGACTAAGCCCTGACACCTCACTCACCCGCCGCTTCGGCGGCAATTCCCTGCAGGGCTTCGGCTACCTTGTCCAACGGCAGCTCGCAGTTACCCAGCCCATGGCGCTCGGCCAGATAGTGCGGATCGTTCCACTCGACCAGTATCTGCTCGCCCTCGACGCGAATCACCATCTTCTGCGGCAGATCGAGCGCCAGGCTACCCTGGCACTGCATCATGGGGGTACCGATTTCGGGGTTGCCGAAGATGAAGGTTCGGGTCGGGGAAAGCGACAGCTCGACGCTTTCGGCATTGGCAGCATGATCCACCACCGTCACCAGCCGCATGCCGCGCTCCTCTAACGCGTTGCGCAGCCGCTGGTCCACGGCTTCAATACCGTCGTCGCTGACAATATGCTCAATGCCGACACCGCCGGCCTTAGCCGTTCCGCTCCAGGAGAGCATCAGCGCGACCAACATAACGGACATCCTGAACATGGGTTTGTCTCCCTCGAAATGAACCTTAAGCGTCGTCAATCCAGAGGCATCCTGCAACTCAGGACTCCTCCGACCAATCGAGGGCGTTGACCCTCCCGAGCTGCCACGACAGGGAATATGCAATGATCAACTTCCACGTGCCGGCCGGGTTGCTCCTGCTGGCAAGCTGCCTGCCCCTGGCGGCAGCAGACCTCGGCTTTTCCCCGGAATCGATGATGGCCTGGCCAACGCGCTCCTTCGAGGGGGAAACGGAATACCGACTCGTCGATAGAGATGACACCCGGGTGCTGCAGGCCAGATCGAGAGGGAAGGCCTCGGCAAAGTACCTGGAAATGAAGGTGAACCTTGACCGGACGCCCTACCTCCACTGGTGCTGGCAGGTCTCGGGCGTTCACCATGGGCTGGATGAAACGACCCGGGGCGGAGACGATTATCCGGCCCGGGTCTATGTGGCACGCAAGACAGGCATCCTCCCCTGGCAGGTCCAGTCGGTGAACTATGTCTGGGCCTCGAGCCAGCCGAAGGGGGCGGACTGGCCCAATGCCTTCACGTCGCGCGCCCATCTGCTGGCGCTGCAGAGCGGCGAATCACGCGTCGGTGAGTGGGTAGCGGAAGTCCGTAACGTGGGGGAGGACTTCGCATCGCTCTTCGGTGACCGAGCCGACCATATCGACGGTGTGGCCCTGATGAGCGATGGTGACAATGCCGACGTCGATGCCACCGCCTGGTTCTCGAATCTCGGCTTCTCGGCCAGCGCCGAGCCCCCAGACTGCCCCTGAGACGCGCGTCGGCTCGAGGCTGGAGGTAGATCAGCGGACGTCTCAGCGAGCTCTCGACCTTCTCGAGATGGGCACTGATACCGCGCTCGACAATGGCACTGAATCAATCGATTCGTTCCACCGCACGGTGCGCAATGGCGTCGAAGACGGCATCGAGCTCATGCCCGATTTCCGCCAAGGCATCACCGCCCTCCTCGAGGTAAGGCGCCAGCACATGGCTCGGGGTCTTCCAGGAGGGGGTGGCGCTGCCATCCTCGTTTTCGGTGACATAGAAACGAATGGGCGCCTCGACCATGGCCGGAACGCTGAGACGTAGAATCTCTACCGCGTAGTCATTGCGAAACACCCCGATCACGCGATTGCCGGGAATCACGACACCACGATTGGCAGCCGCCTCGGTGGGACCGGCCTCGGTCACGATGAACATGCCCTCGGCCTCGACCGCCTAACGCAGAGCCTCCAGCAACCATGACACCAGCCCCATCCTGACCATCACGCGTCCTCCGCCGTGACGGGGGCCGGCATGGCTTCCCGCCGCCAGTGACGCAGGGTCGAGGGGTGAACGCCAAACGACTCGGGAAGTGAAACACCGACCTGCTCGGCCAGCAGCCCAAGGATCGCCATATGATGGATGGTGTGGCTGGTCAGGAAGGCCAGCTCACGCTCGATACTGGAACCGAGTGTCAGGCGCTCGTCATCGAGGGGGTATTCCAGGGTCAATCGAGGCGGCAGCTGCCGGTCGGCCAGCGCCAGCAGCGATGCCTCGATGGAGACCAGCCGCTCCGCGGCCCGGCGCGGCAACTCCTCAAGGGTCTCGTCACGGCGGCGATGCTCGTAGTCGAGGCTCTCCTCGCCGCCCTCCAGGCCTCCGAACAGGACCGTATAGTGATCGATGATGTGGCGAACGTGCTTGCCCAGGGTATGACGGCCCGCCGTACCGAAAGGCTGCCGATAGACGGTGGGCGTCAGCTCATCCAGCAGGCCTCTCAGCTGGGCAAGCGTCAGGCGATTCTCTTCGATAAGCCCCTCCAGGGAGGGGGGACATCCGGGCACAGACCTTGTCATGGCGGTGTTCTCCAGGTTCCTGAGTGGGAAGGCATCGGGGAAGTCCGGACCGGCGCCCATGGCGCGCGGCCCGGCCTTCAGCCTGTCGCCTGTGGCGCGTCAGTTCCCGGCTTCGCCCTCGGCTTCTCCTTCCGCCTCTCCTTCTGCTTCACCTTCTGCTTCACCTTCTGCCTCTCCTTCTGCTTCACCTTCTGCCTCACCTTCGGCTTCGGCCTCTCCTGCTGCTTCACCTTCGGCTTCCGGCTCTGCGTGGTGGGCCTCCGCCAGCATCAGGGGGGCTTCCACTCCGCTGGTATAAGCGGGCTCGGTGGCCGTTTCGCTGGCTACCGCCTGGAAGGCGGCGCCGCTGGCGACCAGCAGCAGCGCCGGGGTCGTGTAGCCCAGCCGGCGGCCAAGCCGCCCCAGCAGGCTAAGGCGTTTCTCGTCTTGCAGAGTCATGGTCATGACCTCCTCGATGGTGCATCTCGCGATGCAGTAGGCGACATGCCAACGCATGCCGTCGTGCAGTGAAGCCAGTCTCCGTGGCGGGGCTGGCTTCCCCTCGGCGATGCCCCTCGAACGGGCATCGCCCTCTGCTCGGTACTCGATAACCGACAGGTAACTGGCGTCGCATTGCCCGTCACCCCTTCGCCATGGCGGGGTCCTCGGCCACTGCGTCGGATGCGACTCGGCCGACCAGCCAGTCAGCCAGCGGGTCGGTAACGGGCAAGTGATCGGCATCCCCCACGCCAAGGCACTCCAGCCGGGCCACCCATTCGCCAAGGGCGACCACCTGATCAGGCGTCAGGGACTCCCCCGGTGCCGAGATACAGCAAGGCAGCATAGCGCCGAGAACATCCAGCACACCGGCGGTGGCCAGGAGATCCTCTGTATCGGTGGACACCAGCACCGCACGGATTGACACACCGGAAGGCGGCGCCTGCCGGGCCTCACCGGCGGGAATCGTCAACGGCAGTCCCAGCGGCTCGGCCGCATCGAGGTCAGCAAGGTTCAGCCGCACGCCGCGGGTCAGCGTCGCGCCCAGGGCTGTCAATCGCTGCAGCCGGTCACGACACCCTGACTCGTCGGACAGCAGGCAGAGCACGCCGCTTCCTTCCCGGGTGACCAGCAGGTGAGCATCGACAACCGGTTGACCCGGCCGAGCTGCCTGGCCGACGAGGTAGGCCAGCAGGGCCGGAACGAGCTGGGTCAGTGTCAGTCGTGACCTCACTACCTCACTGCCTGCCACCAGGGCATAGCCGGCCGGCTCGACCAGCACGGCCAGGCGTAGCGGCTCACTTTCTGCCGCATTATCCAGCGGCGCGAGTCGCTCACCCAACAGCATCGACAGCCTGGCCAGGGCGGCGGAGCTGCCTACCTCCAGCGCCCAGTTCCGGCCGTCGTGACTCAACTGCAGGCGCGAACGTTCGGCAGGCTTCGCCGCCGGCTCCGTCTCAGGCATGGCCGCCTCGACCGGCCGCGCTACCGGCGACTCCCCACGCTGGCAAAGCAGCCCTTCGCGGCACCACTCCCCCAGGGTAGCCCAGACATCTCGCCTCAAGGCCGCCACGTCCGGCGACGTTCCCGCCTGGGCGGCGGCCTGGGCCAGCTCCTCAGCGATGGCGTCGGGGTCCAGCCCCTCCGTGGCCAGCAGCCAGATCATCGCCGCCGTGTCGTTGGGACGGAAGTAACGTCCGCTGCGGGTGTCATGGAGCGCCAGCTGGTCATCCTCCAGCAGTTCCGCCACCTGACGGCGGCGCAGCAAGGGCCGCGTCATGGGCCGGCCCGACAGGCCCTCGGCCAGCTGCAGGTCGGCCAGGGTCGGCAGCGTGAAGAACGGCAGGTAGCGGGCCGGCTCCTCGGCCGGCAGTAGACGCAGGAAGTCGCCGGCTCGGGCCTGCTCCGCCTCGGCCTCGGCGACCAGGCGTGCAGCGGTCACCTCTTCTTCGCCCTCGGTTGCGACGGTGCCGGGGATATCCAGGAGCGCGACCATGTCCCGCACCAGGCCACCCTTGACCGCCTCCTCGACCCGCCCACCGTTCTCCGGGGCGGCGCAGATACCCAGCGAGGGGCTGAGATTGCACTCCAGGATCCAGGGCTTGAGGGTATCGTCCACCAGACAGTCCAGCCCCAGCAGCTCATAGCAGCCTCGCGGGTCTGCCCCCACCTCGGCGGTGCGGCCCCGCATGGCATCCACCGCTGAGATGGCCGTCAGGGCCACCAGGTCGTGGATGCGGGCGAAAAGGCGATCGTCATCATGCCCCTGGTCGCGCAGCCAGGCTCGATAGCGGTCGAGATCGATGAATTCCACCGGGACGTCGGCGCGGTCGTTGAGGGCGTTGATGTCGGGGTTGGTCAGCTGACTGAAGGGGTTGTCGGCATCCTCGGGATCCCAGGGCTCCGATGCCAGCTTGGCGAAGCCCTGCCGGTAGAGATAGACGCGCAGCGGTTCCAGCGAGCTGATCAGCACGTAGAGACGCAATACATACTTGTGCCCGCGGATGGTGTGGGGATTCGCCAGGTACTCCTGCACCATCCAGTCTGCCGCCAGCGGCGCGTCGCCGGCATCGCGCAGCACTCGCACGCCCTTGCCCTTGGAGGCATTGGTGGGCTTGAGAATCCAGCGCTGGTCGGGATTGGCCAGGGCGGTGTCCTGAAGGGCGTGATAGTCGTCGGGCATCACCCAGGAGCGTGGAAAGAATGCCAGCCGCGACGCCGGCTCGCTGGCAGCACCGTGGCTCTCCACCATGCGTTCGCGAAGCGTGGAGAGACTCTCGTGGAGCCGGCTCTTGACGGTCAGTGCCGCGTTGCCGGGGAAGTGGTTGAGCCGACGCCCCGGCGATACCCGACGGAACTGGGCGGACGCCGGCATGCCGGTGATCCATCCGGCGTCCCAGTCATGCTCGTCCCCGACTTCCCAGCCCAGGGGCTCGAGCGCCTCGCGGAAGAACCGGTCCTGCTCCGCGGCCCTTCGGCCACCCAGCCAGAAGCGCCTTGTCGGCGAATGCTGCTCGGTCATGCGGGAAATCTCCTCTCCGGCGAGGCACACGTCGTGGGGTGTGCCCTCGTGATTGTGTCGTCGTATGTACGGGCTCCTTACAGCGATAGCAACTCGAGCGTGATCTGTCGCGGACTTGATTTATGGACTGGTCAGTACTAAATTCACTCTCATGACACGAGGACGCCCCATCGCATTCAGCCCGGACGAGGCTACCAGCGCTGCCATGCAGGTCTTCTGGGCTCGAGGGTACGACGCCGCCTCGACCCGTGACCTTCTCGAGGCCATGCATATCTCGCGCAGCAGCCTCTACCAGACCTTCGGCAACAAGGAACAGCTGTTCCTGGAGGCCCTGCGTCGCTACCGAGAGGCGCTGATCGACCGGCTCGGCCGCCGGCTCGAGGTCGCGCCTTCGGCCATGGCCTTCCTGAACGACCTGTTCGGCGAGACGGCCGGGGAAGCCGGCAGCGAGCGCGCCGCCCTGGGCTGTCTGATTTTCAACTCTGCCTGCGAGCTTGGCCAGCGCGACGATACGCCATCGGATCACGCCCGTCAGAGCCTGGCTGCCATCAATCATTGCTTCCAGCAGGCGGTGAGGCAGGCCCAGGCGGAGGGCGACATCGCACCGCAGCGGGATGCCGAGGCGCTGGCCACCTATCTGACGATGGGCATGGCAGGACTCAGGACCCTGTTGAAGAGTGGCGCGGACATCGATCAGGCCCGAGGGGCCGTCGGCCTGCTGCTCGATACCCTGCGCAGATGACAGTTTTTTTGCCATATGTGGACCGATCGTTCCATATATTCTGCTTCCTCAGCACCCACGATCACTCGCTAATGAAAGAAGGAGCATCCCCATGACAGCCGACTACAAGATGCAACTGCCTCCCCAGACCCTCGACACGGCAGACGCCAAGGCGAAACCGCTGCTCGAGCAGGCCAACGCCAAACTGGGCTTCGTGCCCCACATGTACGAGGGCATGGCCAAGGCACCGGGCGTGCTGGATACCTATCTGCACGGCTATGAGCTGTTCCGCGGCGACTCCGGTTTCGCTCCGCCCGAGCAGGAGGTGGTCTTCCTGACCATCAGCCGGCTCAACGGCTGCGGCTACTGCATGTCTGCCCACAGCATGCTGGCCGACAAGATGTCCCAGGTCCCCGCCGATGTGCTGGAGGCGATCCGCAACGGGCAGCCCATCCCGGACGAGCGACTCGCGGCCCTGGCCGAATTCACACGGGTGATGTTCGAGACCCGAGGCATGCCGACTCAAGAAGACGTCAAGGCGTTCCTGAGCGCCGGCTTCGAGGAGCAGCAGGTGCTGCAGATCGTGCTGGCACTGGCCGTGAAGACACTCTCCAACTATGCCAACCACGTCAACCAGCCGGAGCTCGACGACGCCTTCGCCGGACACGCCTGGAAGGGCTGAAGATGCCGGCTATCAGCCATTCGAGAGATAAAATAAAGGCTTTATATAACCAGCCGCACTAGATGTGTCAGGAAGCATTCTTGGCGAGGGAACGCCATCCCGTTGCAGGATGACGGTCATGTTCATTTCCGACAGAGGAAGACTCCACATGCGATCCCGCCTGATTCTGGCTGCCGGCGCCCTGGCCATCGCCGGCCCTGTCCACGCCCTGCACCCCTCCCCCCTGGTCGATGCCGAGTGGTTGAACGACCAGCTGGGCAGTGACGGCATGGTAATTCTCGACGTACGCTCCGCCATCGATGACGGCGGCGATCAAGCCGCCTTCGAGGCCGCCCGCATTCCCGGCAGCCGCTACAGCAGCTACACCGATGCCGGCTGGCGCGAAACACGGGGCGACGTGGCCGGCCTGCTGCCGGACGTCGCCGACCTGGAGACGCTGATCGGCGATCTGGGTATCGGCAACGACGACACCGTCGTGGTGGTTTCCGGTGGCACGGGCCCTACCGATTTCGGCAGCGCCGCGCGAATCTACTGGACCTTCAAGGTGCTGGGGCACGACGAGGTGACGATCCTCAACGGCGGCTTCGCCGGCTGGGAGCAGCAGGGCTTCGAGGTCGCCAACGGCGCGGCGAGTGCCGCCGAGGCGACCGACTTCTCGGCGACGCTGCAGGAGCACCTGCTGGCGACCACCGAAGAGGTGGAAGCGGCCCGCCAGGCCGAACAGCAGCTGGTCGATGCCCGTCCGCCGGGCTTCTTCACCGGGGAGACCCAATCGCCCGCGACCCGGGCGCCCGGCACCATTCCGGACTCGCTGAACCTGCCCCATGATGGCGCCCTGGTCGAGCGCAATGGCGCCTTCTACCTGGAGCCCGAGCGCTTGAACGCCAATATCGATGCCCTGGGGCTGGATCGCCAGGCATCCACCGTGGCCTTCTGCAATACCGGCCACTGGGCCGCCAGCGGCTGGTTCCAGCTCAGCGAGCTCGGCGGCCTGGAGAACACCACCATGTACGATGGCTCCATGGCCGAGTGGACGCAGGACGACGCGAGGCCCATGCAGCTGGCCAACCGAGATGTCGTCAGCGTGGGTGATCTGGTCGACTGACGCCACCCGCTCCCTCGAACGCCAGCGCCCCGCGGCATGATAGCCGCGGGGCGCTGGCGTTCGAGGGAGCAGACCTGCGGTAACGGACCCCAGTCGCTATCCCAACCGCTCGGCCAGGGCGTCGAGATCGGCGACGGTCATGTCCGGCTCGACGCCCCAGGGGTCGAAGGGCGCATCCAGGCTGCGACGCACCCAGGCGGCGTGCAGGCCGGCGTGGCGCGCTCCGATCACGTCGAACGGATTGCTGGAGATCAGCCAGGTATCACCCGGCGCCACCTCGAGACGATTGCGCAGGTGCGCATAGACCGCCGGGTCGGGCTTGAAGCGCTTGATCTCGTCGACGCTGACCACCTCGTCGAAGTGCCCCCGAATGCCGGCCTGCTCGAGCAGTCCCTCGACCGCCTCCCGAGTGCCGTTGGAGAAGGCCACGCAGCGCACACCGGCCCGGGTCAGACGCTCGAGGGCGGTGGCCGTCTCGGCAAAGGCCGGCAATCGAGCATAGACCGCCATCAGGTGCTCCTTGTCGACGTCGGCCAGGCGTGTCTGCAGGGCGCGGTCGGTGAACTCCAGCGCCTCACGGGTACACTGGCCGAAGGGCACGTAGGCACCCATCAGGCCGCGTCGAAAGCTGTACTCCAGCTGCTTGTCGCGCCAGCGCCGCGAGAACTCGGCGGCCAGCTCCCCCTTGCCGGTGGCACCGAGCCGGTTCTCCAGCTCGGTGGCCACGCCATGGGTATCGATCAGGGTGCCGTAGACATCGAAGGCCAGTACCGTTGCCATCTGCGCTGCTCCTCGGGTGGTGGGTGGTGGGTGGTGGTAAGCGTCTCAGCATGGGGCCCGTGCGGCCCCGGCTCAAGGCCAGACGGCAGGGCTATCGCAGATGGAAGCATCGCTCAAGACTGTTCCGGCGACAGGCCTGCAAGGGGGCGCCATGAACCCCTCCCTGGGGGCTACCTGGCCCCTCCCTGGTCCACGGACCCCCTTTCCGACCTGTCCCCGGCGCCTTTCACTGACGCGGCACTGGTAACTGCGATAGCCCTAGGCCAGACGGCAAGACGCCGCCCTTCGCTATCAGGCGCGTACGGCCTGGACCGCGCCCTCGCGCACCAGCTCGTCGGTGACCCTGTCCACCGCGCGGCGGGTGCGGACGACGATCTCGTCGATCTCGTCGCGGGTAGCGATCAGCGGCGGCGCGAAGCCGAGGATATCGCCCTGGGGCATGGCGCGGGCGATCAGGTTCTCGTCCAGGGCCGCGGCGGCGATGCGCGGGCCCACCTTGAGGGCCGGGTCGAAGTGCTCTCGCTGCTCGGGGTTCACGGAGAACTCGAGGGCTGCCAGCATGCCCACGCCGCGCACGTTGCCGACGATGGGATGATCGCCGAAGGCAGTGGCCATGGCCTGCTGCAGGTAGCCGCCGGTCTCGGCGGCGTTGGCGGTGAGGCCCTCGCGCTCGATGATCGCCAGGTTGGCCAGCGCCGCGGCGCAGCCCAGGGCGTGGCCAGAGTAGGTCCAGCCGTGGCCGATGGGGCCGTACTGGCCGGTGCCGGCTTCCAGCACCGCCCAGACGCGATCGCCAACGATGACGCCGGAGAGCGGCAGATAGGCACTGGTCAGGCCCTTGGCCACGGTGATCAGATCGGGCTTGATGCCGTAGAAATGGCTACCGAAGTCGGCGCCGATGCGCCCGAAACCGCAGACGACCTCGTCGGCGATCAACAGCACATCATACCTTGCCAGCACCGACTGGATCGCCTCCCAGTAGCCCTCGGGCGGCGGCACGATACCGCCGGTACCCAACACCGGCTCACCGATGAAGGCGGCCACTGTCTCCGGCCCCTCGGCCAGGATCATCTCCTCGAGCTTGCGGGCGCAGTGGGCGGAGAACTCCCGTTCGGTCATGCCCTCCTGCTCGGCGGCGCGGTGGTAGTAATAGGGCGCCTCGGTATGCAGGATGCCGGCCATGGGCAGGTCGAACTGGTCGTGGAACGCCTTGAGGCCGGTCAAGGAGCCGGTGGCCAGGCCCGAGCCGTGGTAACCGCGCTGGCGGGAGATCACCTTCTTCTTCAGGGGGCGTCCCAGCACGTTGTTGTAGTAGCGCACGATCTTGAGCTGAGTCTCGTTCGCGTCGGACCCCGACATGCCGTAATAGACCTTGGACATGCCGGGACCGGCGAGCTCGATGATCTTCTCGGAGAGCGCAATCTGCGGCTCGTTGGAGTGGCCTACGTAGGTGTGGTAGTAGGAGAGCTCCAGGGCCTGCTGGTAGATGGCCTCGGCCACCTCGGTGCGACCATAGCCGATGTTGACGCAGTAGAGACCGGCGAAGGCGTCGATGAACTCGCGGCCATCCTTGTCGCGGATATGAATGCCCTTGCCACCGGTGATCACGCGACCCGGCGCATCGCCATGGGCGAAGTCACGCAGATGGCTGGAGGCGTGAAAGGTCACCTTGCGGTCGCGGTCGATCAGGTCCTGGTGCTGCTGGCTCATCGTGTTTTCTCTTCTTGAGGGGCTCCCCGGCGTCCTGCCAGGGAGGGGCCATCGGTTGGATGATTGGTGATGGTTGTTGCTCAACTCCCCGACACGGAACCCAGGGCGCCGAGGCAGTAGTACTTGGTCTCGAGGAACTCATCGATGCCGGTGATGCCGCCCTCGCGGCCCAGGCCGGACTGCTTGACGCCGCCGAAGGGCACCGGCGGGCCGGTCATCTTCACCGAGTTGACCGACACCATGCCGAACTCCAGGGCCCGCAACAGCTTCCAGATGCGCCGGATATCGTGGGTATAGACGTAGGCGGCGAGGCCGTACTCGGTGTCGTTGGCCAGGGCAATTGCCTCGTCGTCATCGGCATAGGCCATGACACCGGCGATGGGGGCGAAGCTCTCCTCCTGCCACAGCCGCATGTCGCGGGTCAGCCCGGTCAACAGCACCGGCATGAAGAAGTTCTCGCCAGGCGCCTGGCTCTGGTCGCCGGCCACCAGGGTCGCACCCTTGGAGATGGCGTCGTCGACGATTCCGGCGGCCTTCCCCACCGCCTGGGCGTGGATCAGCGGCCCCATGTCGACCTCGCTCTCCATGCCGTTGCCCACGGTGAGAGCCGACATGCGCTCGGCGAAGTGCTCGACGAACTCGTCATGGATCGACTCGTGGACCAGGATACGGTCCGCAGCCAGGCAGTCCTGTCCGGAGGTCTGGAACTTGGCCGACACTGCGGCGAAGGCCGCCTCCCTGGGGTCCATGTCGGGACCGACGATAAAGGGCGCGTCGCCACCCAGTTCCAGCGACACCCGCTTGACGGTGTTGGCGCACTGCTCCAGCAGCAGGCGACCGACGCGGGTGGAGCCGGTGAAGGAGAGCGCCTTGACGCGCGGCTCGGCACACAGCAGCTGCGAGACTTCGGCGGGCTCGCCCAACACCACGTTGAACACACCCGGCGGAATGCCGGCACGCTCGGCCAGCTCGGCCAGGGCCAGCGCCGAGAACGGCGTCTCGCCGGCCGGCTTGACGATCACCGGACAGCCGGCAGCCATGGCGGCGGCGGCCTTGCGGGTGATCATCGCCAGCGGGAAGTTCCAGGGCGTGATCAGCGCAGCGATCCCCACCGGCTCCTTGAGGGTGCCCAGGGCGGCGTTGGGAATATGACTGGGAATGGTCTCACCGAAGGTACGCTTGCCCTCCTCGGCGAACCAGCGCACGAAACTGGCACCGTACTCCACCTCACCGCGTGCGTCCGGCAGCGGCTTGCCCTGCTCCAGGGTCATGAGGATGGCCAGGTCCTCGCGGTTGGCCTGAAGCAGATCGTACCAGGCCAGCAGGCGCTCGCAGCGCTCATCGGCACGCAGCGCGCGCCAGTGTACGAAGGCGGCCTCCGCGGCGTCCACGGCGGCACGGATCTGGTGCGGCTCGAGCCAGGGGATGTACCCGAGGGCATCTCCGGTCGCCGGATCGAACACGGCCTCTTCGCGCCCCCCCTCTCCGTGGGTCCATTTGCCGTCTACATAGGCGTGCTGGCGGAACAGGCGCGGATCGCTGAGCTTGCTGGATAGGTTCATGCGGTATCTCCCTGACGAGCCGGCCGAGTTGGCATTGAAGGCCGGCGTCGATGAAACGTTCAAGCCGCCTGGAGGAACTCCTCCAGTGCGGCTCGATGGGATCATCTTAAGGGAGATGGATGGCGGTTACTTTTCGTTAGCCGCCTCAGCGGATACGCTTTTTTTTGTCCGCCGCCGTCTGACAGGAAGATTTTCTGTGCGGCCGTTCAGCCCGCCTCGGGATTGGCCAAGGCGGCTTCGGTGAACACCAGCAGGCCAAGCTCCGGCCGGTAGCCATGGATTTCGGTGACATCCAGGGCCTGCAGGAAGTAGAGAATCTCCTCGCTGACCACCTGACCAGGCACCAGCACCGGAAAGCCGGGCGGATAGGGGATCACGAAGCTCGCGGAGACGACGTCGCGACCGGCACGCATCTCGGCCTGCAGCTCGCCGTTGTCGAAGCGCAGATACTCGGTGTTCTCCTCATCGTAGCTGAGGAAGTAGGCACATCGGATATCCCCCTCCGGGGTAATGCCGTCGGGATTCGGGCGGAAGGCCGAGTGGAAGCGACTGAAATCCGGAAGCGGCGGCAGTTCCTTGGTCAGCGAGTGAACACGATTCTCGATGATCTTGCGCTCCGGACGGCTGCTCTCCTCCCAGCGATACTCGAACTCCTTGGCCAGCTTGATCAACACGTCGAGCAGATAGGCGATGGAACCCCGGGTGGTACCAATGTTGGTCATGAACAGTACGGTGTTGCGCGAGGTCTTGTTGATCTGAATACCGTACTTGTTCATCAGGTATTCGTTCTTGAAGGTATCCCCGTCGATGCCCGTGGCGCCGATGGCGATGGTGATACGGCTCGGGTCGACGACGAACTCATCGTTGGCCCAGGCCTCCTCCATCTTGTTCCAGCCGGTGACCGGGTCATAGAAGGTATCGACCCCGGACTGACGGTACTCCAGCGGCACAAGATCCTTGTTGATCAGCACGCGGAAGTACTTCTGCAGCAGCGGGTGGGTATAGAGCTGCTCGCGCAGCGACAGCGCCGCCTCCACCTGGGCGTGCACCAGCTCGAAGCCCTCCATCTCGGCCTGCATGCGGCCCACGTCCAGCGACGCGATGATCTGGTAGTTGGGCGAGGTCGAGGTGTGGGTCATGTAGGCTTCGTGGAACGGCGCCTCGACCTTCTGGCGATAGTCCTGATCCCAGACGTGGATCATCGAGCCCTGGCGCAGGGAGGTCAGGGTCTTGTGAGTGGAGTGGGTGGCGTAGGCACGAATGCGGACCTGATCGGGATCCGGCATCAGGGGGCGGTCGAGCCAGGTCGCATCATCGTCGGGATCGAGGGCGTCGAACTCCGCCTTCCAGGCAGCGTATTCCTCGTGGTAGGACGCGCTGCGATAGCGGTCGCGCAAGGTACGAGCGGCATGCATGGCGGTGCGCGGCCGGTAGGTGGGGTTGAAGCCGGCGAAGGCGAACCACGCCTCGTCCCAGAGGAACACCAGGTCGGGCTTGATCGCCAGGCACTCCTCCATCACCCGTCGCACATTGTAGACCACGCCGTCGAAGGTGCAGTTGGTCAGCAGCAGCATCTTGACCTTGTGCAGCTGGCCAGAGCGCTTGTATCCCAGCAGCGTCTTCTTGATCTCCTTGAGCGGCACCGCGCCATACATGGAGTAATCGTGGAGCGGGTAGGAGTCCAGATAGCTGACGTGGGCGCCGGCCAACACCATCCCGTAGTGATGCGACTTGTGGCAGTCGCGGTCGATCAGCACGATATCGCGCGGCTTGATCAGCGCCTGCACCACGATCTTGTTGGCGGTGGAGGTGCCGTTGGTGACGAAGAAGCTCTGGCGCGCGCCGAAGGCCCGTGCGGCATACTCCTGGGCCTTCTTGATCGGCCCGTAGGGCTGCAGCAGCGAATCGAGCCCGCCGGAGGTGGCCGAGGTCTCGGCGAGGAAGATGTTGATGCCGTAGAAGTCGATCATCTGCCCGGCCCAGTGGGAACGGGTGATCGACTTGCCACGGGAGATGGGCATCGCGTGGAACACCCCGGTGGGCTTCCTGCTGTACTCCCGCAGCGCATCGAAGAAGGGCGTGCGGTAGCGATTGTCGATGGCGCGAAGGATGGTGTGGTGCTGCTCGATATAATCCGTCTCGCGATAGAAGATACGATTGAAGTGACGGATATCACGACTCGCCGTGGCCTCCACGTCGCCGCTGGTGACCAGGAACTGGTCGATCTCGGGGCGCAGCTCGTGGATCATGCTGCTGAGCAGGATACTGCGCTCGGCCTCGGACTGATGCTCAAGGGACTGCTCAGAGATCCCCTCGAGGTAGTTGCGCAGGGCGCTGAGGTTGTACTTCGACTTGTAGGGGAACTCGTAGCGGATCAGGCAGGCCTGGATGTTGGGATTGACCAGCACCGCGATCAGCGCATCCTCGAAGCTGCGCACCGTGACCACATCGTAGACAAACCGGTCCTCCGGGCGCCGCATGTTGTGGAAGGCCTCGCGGACGACTTCCTCCTCCGGGGCCGACAGATTGTCGACGATCAGCAGCTCGAAGTAGGGCTGAGCAGAACTGTTGGAGGTCGGGTGGCCACGCCGCAGCTGCGCCAGGGCATCCAGGGTCTCCATGTCCTCGGCATCGGCGTCGGTCTCGCTGAGATCGACTTGGCGGCGCCGGTAGGACTCGCTGATCAGCGCTCGCACCAGACGCTTGACCACTTTCTCGAGCAGCAGGTACTCCTGGCGGTTGAACAGCGCCCAGAGGTGGCGGAAGTCCTCCTTGGAGGGGAAAGCGTGGTAGTCCTCGATGATCTCGAGCCGCGTCAGCTTGACGTCGATCGCCTTCACCAGATTCTTGGCTCGGCTCTCATCGGTGAGGCGTATCAGCTGGCCCAGGTCACGCTTGAGAGCGTTCCAGGTATCGGCGCGCAACTGGGAGATCTTGTGATAAAAGCCCAACGCGGTGTAGGGCGTTTCGGTCTGGCTGGTCTCTTGCATGGCGATACCCTTCCATGATGAATGTCGTAATCGATATCGATCAGCTGCCGAACCTCTCCTGCACGCCGTAGCGCACGGTGACCAACTCCTCTGGAAAGTGGTCGAAGCTCAGATCCAGATCAAGGCCGGGCCAGTGGTAGCGAACGCGACCCTCCCCGGGGCGATAGAAAGCCGAATAGATGGTGCCCAGGCCGCGGCGATAGTCGTGGCGGAACAGCGGCGGCGCCGAGAAGGCAGCCTCCAGGCGCGCCTCGCTGGTGGCTTCGTCGTCCACCAGAATGGAGAGCTGGCGTTCGCGGATCAGTGTCTCCGAGGCCAGCGCATGGGCATACCACTCGATCTTCTTCTGATGGTTGGTGGCGACCGGCACCCGGCGGATGCTGGCGCGGCGATCCGGCCCGATCATCGCCGTCACATAGCGTCCGGCGGCATCGGCCACCGTGATGTTGTAGGCCATGTGGGTAGGAACGCGTGCCAGCACATCGGCAGCCTCGGGCACGCTGTCACAGAACTCCAGCAGATAGCGCAGGATCACCGGCGCGCCGAAGCCATCACCCACGGCCTTGCGCCCACCGAAAGCCAGCGACACGGCGAGGCCGCGGTCGTTCATGCCGTCGAGCACGCCCCAAAGGCAGTCGGACATGGCGATCACGCCACGATCATTCCAGCGGGTGTAGAGAATGGATCCTTCGCACAGCTCCGGCGGATAGTCGTAGTTGCGCGCCAGCAGGGTACTACCCGGCCGGGCAAGCACGGCTTGAGAGCAGCCCGTGATATAGGGAGGCGGCTGATAGAGACTCAGGAAACGAGACGCCAGGTCGCCGCCGCCGGCCAGATCGCACAGCGCACGGTACGTCGGCAGCAGCTCCGGCATGTGCCGTCTCAGGGCGTTGAGGCAGGCCAGATACCCTGGACGCTCGCGCTCCCCCTCGGCCAGGTACCACGACTCGTAGGCGGACCAGTGTGCATCGAACAGCGAGCGCCACTTGGGCCCCGGCGTCGCCTCATGCAGGGTGCGAAAGACCAGCGTCTTGTCATCCATTTCCGTAGGTGCCGCCCCCAGGGAAACGGCACCCTCCCCCTTCACAGGATCTTGAAGTTGCCGCCGCCAACGGCATGGCTGACGGCGACCTTTTCCACCACAGGATCCTGCAGCGACTGACCGGTATACTGGCCGCGAATGCCGTCGATCCAGGCACGGGCGCGCTCATTGAGCTGGAAGTCGTCGTCCATCAGCCTCCCGCGCGTGATCAGAATCCCCAGATCGGCCCCCTCGTAGCGGAAGTCACCGGCGCCGCTGATGCGCAGGAAGAAGCCCTCCTGATCGTTCTCGGCGGCATGGGGGTGATAGCTGTAGTGGTCGTAGGCAATGCTGCCGTCGCCGCTCATCTTCCACACCCCGGTGTGCGGGGCGCCGGTCAACAGGTCGACGCTCTCATCGGTGTGCTTGATCACCAGCTGGCTCCAGCTGTCGACGCTTTCGGGGTGGGCCCAGCGCTCGTTGATCTCGTTGATGTCGAGGTCAAAGTCGACGTCGGAAAACTCCAGCAGGTGGAAGAGAAACAGCGGGATGTCGGAGTGGGCGAAGGCCGCCACATTGGTCAGCGAGCTGGCACCGGTGACCCGCGGATTGAGTTCGCCCAGGTAGACCTCGCCATTGTCCATGTCGATCAGGAAGTCGAGCTCGAAGTAGCCGCGATAGCCCTCCTCACGCAGTGCCTCGCCGAACAGGAAGGTATATTCCCGGGCCTTGTCGCGGATCTCCTGGGTGAAGGCGCCGGCAAACATCTCGTTGCCGCACCAGCCGCCCTTGTAGGGCGTCAGCGTCTTGAAGCCCACCAGCTCGGTCATCAGCGGGCCGACCACGGTGCCACAGCGGGTGGCACAGGCCTCGATTGCCGAGCCGCGGCAGTTGATGCGCTTCATGATCTTGACCTCGGCCTCGGCCTCGATCTCCTCGGCGTGCTTGTAGTAGTCGTCCTCGCTGGCGATGAAGAAGGTGGTGTGGCCGGAATCGCCGAAGGCTGTCTGCACCACCAGATCATTGCCGAGTTCCCGACTTACCTCGCAGAGCTCCTGATAGCTGCCCACCCTGGCCAGCACGTTGGGCACGCTGGGCACCCCGGCCTTGTTACCGATGCGTACCGTCTCGATCTTGTTGTCCATCCGCTGACGCAGTGTCGCCGGCGGAAAGGCCACCTTGAGCCCCAACTGCTCGCACACCTCTTCGGTATGCTCGTCGAACATCAGGAAGGCGGCGGTCCCCGCATTTTCACCGTCTGCCCGGGACTGGATGAAATCGATGACCTCCTTGTGCTCCAGAAGGTAGTTATTGATGTCCTCGATGCTCTCGAAGTCCCGGGGAAACTTCTCCTTTGGCACAAACACATTGCGCTGCTGGCCGTCGAAGCAGTCGATGTAGTTGATATGGCGAAAGTTGCCCACCCAGTCACCTATACCGAGCAGGTTGAAGTTGGTCGCCGAGATGAAGTAGATCGGCTCCTTGTTATTGCGAAAGTGGCGGCGGACATCGGCGATGCTGGTGATCTTGTTCATTGTTGTCGCTCCAACGATGGCAGAGGGTGAGGAGGTGGCAGCTCTCTCGGCGGGCCGGATCTCAGTGGTCAAGGCGGAGTCCCGACGGCCGAAGAACCGGCACAGGGCACGTTTGAGGGACTCCAGCATCATGGTCTCCTTACCGGGACAGGGGAAAGCGGATCAATACTCTTCGACGTCGGCGCGCAGCGGCTTCATCAGCGGCCCGAGAGTGTCGAGGAAGGGGGAGGACTTGTTCTCGCTGCGATAGATCGAAAAGTCCGCACGCCGGTCACGAAAGCTCTTGAGGGGCTGGCCCAGGCCCCGCAGGCCGGTCTCGCGCTCGCGGCGCACTCGGTTGAGGTCCACCTCGATAGGCATGACTTCCTCGCCGGTGCCAGCCTGGTGGATGACATCTCCGGAGGGGCCGACCACGATGGAACGACCGTTACCGATGGCCCCGGCACCGTTGATGTCAAAGAAATAACACTGGTTTACCGCGGCATTGGTCCGAGCGATGGAGAGTTCGATGTCACGGTCGATGGTGTCGGTCATGGTCGGATGCAGGATCACCTCGGCGCCCATGGCAGCCAAGGTGCGAGTGGTTTCGGGGAACCACATGTCGTAGCAGATCGACACGCCGAAGCGCGCCACGTTAGGAACATCGAAAACCACAAACTCGCTGCCGCTTTCCACCCCCGCCTCATAGGGAAGGAAGGGAAACATCTTGCGGTAACGAACGACTACCTGGCCGTGGGGGTTTATCACCGAAAGGGTGTTGAAGACGCCCTCGTCGGTCTGTTCGAACATGGAGCCGGGAATCAGCCAGATGCGATGCTGCTCGGCGATCTGACAGAACAGCTGTTCGGCGTGGCTGGGCATGGCCTGAGCATGGTGCGGCGAGGCGCCCATTGGCATCAGCTCACTGAACAGGACCATCTGTACCTGAGGGAAGCGACTCATCAGCACGTCGATCCGATGGCGCATGGCTTCGGTATTGTCACCGTGATGAAGGGCATGCATCTGCACACCGGCAATAGTGAAATAAGACATCTGTATCTCTCTGCGTCAGGCGATCTCGAAACCTCGAGGGCGCTGTCAATTATCTGTCGAACATGACCGGCACCGTCTACAGCATGCCGGAAAGATCGCCCGGCATGGTGAGCTCATGCTCACCCTTGCCAGTAGGTTATGCCACACAGCCTCGGAGACAATCAACGCTGTGCTCGCGCAGCACAGTCATCGGGAGAGATGAAGGCGAGACTCATGTAGCGAGGTCGTTGCCCGAAAACCCTGATTCCGGACTCTTGACCGTCTTGGTGACGATATAGGTGAAGTAGCGCTCGATGCCGGCCTCACCGGTCAACCAGGTATCGATCAGCCGCTGGTAGGCATCAATGGAGTCTGCCTCGACCTTGATCAGGTAGTCGACGCCGCCACCCACGGCCACGCATTCGGTGACCTCGGGGGTGGCGTGGACCAGGGCCTCGAAGCGAGAAAAGCTCTCGGCATTGTGGGCCTTGAGCTCGACCTGCACCCATACCGGCGTCCGCTTGACCAGCGACGACGAGTTGATGCGGGCGCTGTAGCCCTCGATGATGCCGGCCTTCTCGAGGCGTCGCACCCGTTCCCAGCAGGGACTGACCGAGAGATTGATCGCCTCGGCCAGCTTCGACTTGGTGATGCGCCCGTCCCGGGAGAGGATCTCGAGAATCTTCAGGTCATAACGATCGAGCTTCATGGATTTCTCTAGTGAAGGGGTCAGCCCAGCGAATCCACCACGTCGGCGATCACCGCGATGGTATCGCCCATGTTGACCAGAGCCGGATGGCGACGGGCGGCCAGAATCCCGCTACGGGCGGCATGATACGCCACCGGAGGGGTGCCACTGCGCGTCATGTCATAGACTCGAGCCACCACCTCCCCCTTTTCCACCCGCTCACCCAGCGCGACCGCCAGTTCCAGCACGCCGGAATGCTGGCTCTGCACATAGCAACTGGCATCGGGCATGTCGAGGTAGACCTGGGGGGCATCGGGCATCTCCACCTCGCCGGCCATCAGGCCATAGTGGATCAGGAAGTTGCGCACGCCGCGCTCGGTGATCGCCATGCTGTCCGGTGTGGAGGTGCCGCCACCGCCCAGCTCCGTGGCCACGAAGATCTTGCCCTGGCTCTCCACCGCGGTATCGAACAGGGCCGCGGCATCGAGTTCGAACATCATCATGGCGTAAGGCGCGCCGAAGGCCTTGGCGCCCGCCAGGGCCTGGCGCTGCTGCTCGGCGTCCTCCAGAACATGGGAGGCACCGAAGGGGATGATGTCCAGGGTACGTCCGCCGGAGTGTAGGTCGAGCACCACGTCACACATGGGCACCATCACTCGGGTGAAGTAGTCGGCGATCTTTTCGGTCACCGTACCGTCGGGGTCACCGGGAAAGCTGCGGTTGAGGTTGCCGCCGTCGAGCCCCGAGGTTCGCTTGCCGGCCGTCACTGCGGGAGTGTTCATGCAGGGCACGATGATCACCCGGCCCTTGACCTCCTCTGCCTTCAGCGCGCTCGAGAGCTTGAGCAGCGAGGTGATGCCCTCGTACTCGTCGCCGTGATTGCCACCGGTGAGCAGTGCCGTGGGCCCCTCGCCGTTCTTGACCACGGTGACGGGAATCATCACCGCGCCCCAGGCGGAATCATCCACGGAGATCGGTAGCTTGAGAAAACCGTGCTGGACGCCATCGGCATCGAAATCCACGGTGGCGGAGATAGGGCTGGGACGCTTGGTCATTGTCTTGGGCTCCTTGTTCTAAAACTGCGGAGGTTCATCGTACGAAGAGCTGGCGCGGAAAGTCGGCCAGGGTTTCGCAGCCGGTCTCGGTGATCAGGATGCTCTCGGTGATCTCCAGGCCCCACTCGTCTTCCCACAGGCCCGGCATGAAGTGGAAGGTCATGCCCGGCTTCAGGATGGTCTCGTCGGAGGGACGCAGGCTCATGGTGCGCTCGCCCCAGTCCGGTGGGTAGCTGATGCCGATGGGGTAACCGCAGCGGGCGCCGCCGCGGTCGAAGCCATACTTGTCCATGGCCGCACCCAACGCCATGGCGATATCGGCGGTGCGGTTACCGGGCTTGGCCACCGCAAGACCGTTCTCGATGCCCTCGAGCAACGCCGATTCGGCGCGAATGAATTCCGCCGGGGGCCTGCCCAGAAAGACGGTGCGGGACATGGGCGCATGGTAGCGCTTGTAGACCCCGGCGATCTCGAAGAAGGTGCCCTCCCCTTTCCGGAACGGCGTGTCGTCCCAGGTCAGATGGGGAGCCGCGGCGTCCTTGCCGGTAGGCAGCATGGGCACGATGGCCGGATAGTCGCCGCCGAACACACGACCGTTCTCGTCTCGCCAGCCTTCGATGCCCACCCGGTAGATTTCCGAGACCAGCTTGCTCTTGGGCAGGCCGGGTTCGATCACCTCGAGAATCCGCGAGTGCATGCCTTCGACGATCTTCGCCGCGACGCGCATGTACTCGACCTCCTGGGGCGATTTGATGGCACGGCACCAGTTGACCAGGGCGTTGGCATCCATGAAGCGAGCATGGGGAAGCTCACGCAGCAGGCTCTGGTAGGCCTTGGCGGAAAAGTAATAGTTGTCCATCTCCATGCCGATCACCCCCAGGTGCCAGCCACGATCGGGCATGATCGACTGGGCCAGATAGTCCATGGGGTGCATGTCAGGGTTCTGGACGTAGTAATCCGGGTAGTAGGTGATGTTGTCCGGGTTGATCCAGCAGGTACGCAGCGCCCCGTTGGCGTCCATGCGCCGACCGTACCAGACCGGCTCGCCCTCGAGGCCGAGCAGCACGCACTGGTGCACATAGAACGACCAGCCGTCGTAGCCGGTCAACCAGGCCATGTTGGAGGGATCGCTGATGATCAGCACGTCGATGCCGCGGCTGGCCATCTCGGCACGCACCTTCCATAGCCGGCTGGCGTACTCGTCTCGGGTAAAGGGCAGGTTTACCTGGGTCATTAGGCCACTCGCCAAAGCAACATCAAGAAAATCGGCCCTCTCGTCGAGGAGAAGGCCGGCCAGGGTCAATGTCACGAACTTGTGCCTCGATGGGCCGCAGTCCGGTTAGCCACACAAGCAGTCGGGAGAACCCGCCTATGGGTGGAGGTTACTGCCAACCCACGGTAGGCGGTCAAGCATTTACTGCGCCGTCTAATGAAGGCGCGACAATCCTTGTTCGTCGCGCCCGTGGCTTCCATGATGGACATCCGCCATGAGTCAGGAGGAACCATGAAGGTACTGGTGCATATCGATGATGCCGAGCAGTGGCGAGATGCCTTGGCCGAACGTCTGCCCAAGGCGGAGATCATCACGAGTTCGGCGCCCCTCGAGCAGCGTCGTGAAGCCGATTATCTGGCGGTCTGGAAGCCATCCGAGGCGCTGCTGCGGGAGCCAACGGCGCTCAAGGGCATCGTTAACCTGGGCGCGGGAGTGGACGCCCTGTTGAACAACCCCGGGCTTCCCGAGGGGGTTCCCATCGTGAAGCTGCGAGACGCCGGTATGGGGGAACTGATCGGCGACTATGTGCGCTACGGCATCCTTCACTTCCAGCGCGACTTCGACCGCTATCGCCGCCAGCAGCACGCCTGCCAGTGGCGCGAACACGCGGTAGTCGACAAGGCCGACTGGCCGGTGGGCGTGCTGGGGCTGGGCGCCATCGGCGCCAGGGTCGCCGCCATGATCGCCGCCGATGGCTTCCCGGTTCACGGCTGGAGCCGCTCGGAAAAGTCGCTGGATGGCATCATCTGCCACCACGGCGACGAAGGTCTCGAGGCGCTGCTGGCCCGGGCACGCACCCTGGTGCTGCTGCTGCCGGACACCCCCGCTACTCGACGCCTCATCGACACCCGGGCACTGGCCAGGCTGCCCGAGGGCGCCAGCCTGATCAATCCTGGCCGCGGCACCCTGATCGACGAGGCCGCCCTGCTCGCCGCCCTGGGACCCGGCGACGACGTCGGACGCGTGGGGCGTCTGCGGGGTGCCATTCTTGACGCCTTCCCCGAAGAACCGCTGCCCGAGGCGAGCCCGCTATGGCGCCATCCGAGGGTGTGGATCACCCCGCATATGGCCGGTCCCACCCCGCTTGGCGAAGCCATGGACCAGGTGGCCGAAGCCCTGCAGGCCTTCGAGGCGGGCGAGCCCATCGAGACCGTGGACCCCGTCGCCGGCTATTGAGCCGATCAACGGCACGCCCCTACAAGAAGACCGGCACAGGCATTACGCTGAGAGGTGACACCCGTCGACCTCCAAGGAGGCATGTGATGGCAATGCAAGTGGACTATGGTTCCCGCGATGCCCTGCTGGTCGTGGACATGCAGAATGACTTCTGCGAGGGCGGTGCCCTGGCAGTAGAGGGAGGCAGCGCCCTGGTATCGGGCATCAATGCCGAAATCGAGGCGGCTCAGGCAGCCGATGCCCTGATAGTGGCTTCACGGGACTGGCACCCCGTCGACCACGTGAGTTTCACGCATCGCGGTGGCCCCTGGCCGGTGCATTGCGTACAGGACACCGAAGGCTCGGCCTTCCATCCCCACCTGACCCTTCCCGATGACGCCATCCGCGTCAGCAAGGCCACGGCCTTCGATGCCGACGCCTACTCGGCCTTCGATGGCACGGGTCTCGGCGGCTATCTGAAGGAGAAGGGCATCACGCGGGTCATCATCTGTGGCCTGGCCCTGGATGTCTGCGTCAGGGCCACGGTCCTCGAAGCCCGTCGCGAGGGATTCGATACCCTGTTGCTGGAGCGACTCTCCGCGGCGGTAGATCCCGATGCCGTGACCCGGTGCCGACACGAATTCACCGATGTCGGTGCCGAGGTACGCACATGAACAGGGCGAACTCCCCACGGGTGGACGATGACGAGCTGGCCCTGCTCACCGACCTCTACCAGTTGACCATGACCCAGGCATACTGGAAGGAGGCGATGCATGAACGGGCCACATTCAGCCTCTTTTTTCGCAAGATGCCGCCGACCCGCCGCTTCATGCTGGCCTGCGGTCAGCAGCACGCCGCGGCACTGCTCAGTCGGTTGCGCTTCGGCGACACGGTCCTCGCGGGCCTCTCCGGCACTGGCCTGTTCGACCCCGGCTTTCTCGACTGGCTGAGCGATTGGCGCTTCGAGGGCGACATCTGGACCCTCCCCGAAGGCACTCCGGTGTTTGCCAACGAGCCGCTGCTTGAAGTGGATGCGCCCATCGCCCAGGCCCAGCTGCTCGAAAGCCTGGTGATGAACCTGGTGCAGCTGGAAACAGTCCTCGCCTCCAAGGCGGTCCGCCTGGTAATAGCCGCCCAAGGGCGCCCGGTAGTGGATTTCGGCATGCGCCGCATGCACGGCGTGGACGCCGCGGTTCGCGGCGTGAGGGCCTACCGCACTGCGGGGCTGGCTGGCACCAGCAACGTCCTCGGGGGCCTTCGACACGACCTGGCGATCAACGGCACCATGGCACACAGCTATATCCTGGCCCACGACGACGAGCGGGAGGCCTTCCGCGTCTTCGCCCGTCACTACCCCGGCACCACGCTGCTGGTCGATACCCACGACACCCTGGAAGGGGTTCGCAAGGTGATCGAGATCATGCATGAGGAGCCCGCAGTCGGCGTGAAGGCCATCCGGCTCGACTCCGGCAACCTGGGCGAACTGGCCAAGGGGGCGCGGGCCCTGCTCGACGAAGCAGGCCATGATGACATTACCATCGTCGCCAGCAGCGGCCTCGACGAGCACAAGATCCAGACGCTGCTCGAGGATGGCGCTCCCATCGACGCCTTCGGCGTCGGTACCCAGATGGGCGTGTCGGCGGATGCCCCGGTGATCGATCTTTCGTACAAGCTGGTGGAGTATGCCGGCACCCCGCGGATCAAGCACTCCCCCGGCAAGATCAACCTCCCCTGCCGCAAGCAGGTCTATCGCCAGCTTGACGCTCAGGGCCGTTACGCCGGCGATATTATCGCCCTGCGTGACGAACCGGACATCGCGGGTGAACCGCTGTTACGTCCCCTGGTGCGCAGCGGTGACCTGTCTGTGGAGGAGATGAGGCTCGCCGACGGCGCCCGTGAACGGACGAAGGCGTCGCTGGACCGCCTTCCGGGCGCCCTGAGGGAGCTGGCTCCGGGCGAGGCGGACTACCCGGTCAGCCTGAGCCCCGGGCTCGAGGCGCTGAGCCGCCGGCTGTGAGGGAGTAGACTGTGCAAGAACCCTGCACGCTGGAACCCATGCCCGGCGCGCGGGTCCACAGCACTGCCTTCGCCCATCGAGAACCACATGCCCTTCAGACGCCTGCTGATTTCCCTGCTGTTATGCCTGCCGCTTGCCGCCGCGGCCGCTGAGGCGCCGGCTGCCCCGGCACCCGAGTACCGCAAGGCGGAGCCGGTGACCGAGGGCGGGCGCACGGTAGCCCCCCTTCCCTTCACCGCCCGCTACCGTCTGGAAGTGAGCGGCTGGCCGAGCACCAACGTTGAGCATCGGCTCTCTCGGGACGGCGGTTCCTGGTACAGCGAAATGAGCGCCGCCATCGCCATGGCGCGAGGAGAAGAGAGCAGTCGCTTCCTGATCAAGGAACATGGGGTACGCTCTCTGCAGTACCTCAGCGGCTACTCCCTGCTGGGACTGGGCGGCGACTACCGTCTCACCCCTGACGATCTCGCTATTCTACCTGACCGTCAGGCGGCCCTCTTCGATCTCTCGCGCCGGGCACTGGATGATGACTGCCAGGAGGCATGTGCGATTCGCTACCAGAACCACCGCGGCCGCGAAGAGCACATGGAGTACCGTGTCCTGGGACTCGAGAGTCTGAGTCTGCCCGCCGGAGAGTTCGAGGCGATGGTGGTGGAAGTCACCGAACCCGGCAAGCCCGAGCGTCGTATGGTATTCCGCTTCCACCGCGAGGTGCCCGGCCTGATGCTCGTCGTGGACTATCACCGTGACGGCGAGCGCAGGAGCCGTCTCTCCCTCACCAAGCTCTCGCTGCTGGAGTAAGCAGCGCCCGGGGCTGTCACCCCGTGACCGGGAAAGGAATTCTCGATGCTGAGCGGACTCGTCATCGTACTGCTGCCGCTGGTAGCGGGTTACCTGGTAACGATCCATCACGCCGGCCTTCTGGCGCTGATCAACCGAGGGGTGAACGCCTCGGTCTACGTGATTCTTCTGCTGATGGGCGTAAGCCTGGCAGGGCTCGATGACCTGGCGGACCAGCTGTCCCGGATGGGCGGCCAGGCGCTCGCCCTGTTCACGGTGATCAGTACCTGCAACCTGGCGGGACTCTGGTGGCTGTCGAACCGCCTGGGCCTGCGTGCCGACCCCACGCGGGTGGTGCCTGGCGCTCCGGTCAGCAAGCTCGCCGCCGTGGCAGGTTCCCTGGCACTGGTGGGCGTGGTAGTCGTCGGCGTGGCCCTGGGACTGGCCGGCAGAGACCTGCCATGGCTCCACGATGGCGCCGAGACCCTGGCCGAGTGGGTGCTCTATGTGCTGCTGGCGCTGATCGGCTGTCAGCTGCGCAACTCCGGCATGCCGCTGCGCCAGATTCTGCTCAACCGCCACGGCCTGGCCATTGCCCTGATGCTGGCCGCCACCTCGCTGCTGGGCGGGCTGATCGCCGCTCCGCTGCTCGACCTGCGCATCAGCGAAGGGCTGGCCCTGGCCGCCGGCTTCGGCTGGTACTCGCTCTCCGCCATCCTGGTGGGCGACCAGCTGGGGCCGGCGATGGGCGGCGTCGCCTTCTTCAATGATCTCGCTCGAGAACTGCTGGCCTTCGTGTTGATTCCCCTGCTGATCCGCCGCCATGCGGCCCTGGCCATCGGCTACGGTGGCGCCACCTCCATGGACTTCACCCTGCCGGTGATCCAGCAGCACGGCGGGGTCACCTGCGTGCCGGTGGCGGTGGTCTCGGGATTCATCCTGTCGCTGCTCTCGCCGCCGCTGATCCTGTTCTTCCTGTCGCTTTGACCCGACGCTTTAGCCCGGGGCTTGCATGGCGCTTGCACATTTCGTGACCATTGGCTGCATCGCCCCGAGCGATACTGCCGGATTGACAACCCTGCCCGAGTCGCTCATGAACCGCTCGATCTCCTCATCCGTGGCTCGCCTGCATCGTCAGCGAGGACGACTCGGCCTCGGTGCCCTGCTTGCCCTGCTGGTTCTGGCCGGGGCAATGGTCCTGGCCTGGTGGCTGCTCAGCCAGCCGCCGCGAGTCGAGCGCCGTCCAGCGCCTGCATCCGCGCCACCGCTGGTCGACACCGTTACCGTAGCCCGAGAGGCCGTCGCTCCCTCGCTGCACGGCTTCGGCCGCGCGGTGGCCGAGCGCGAGGCACGACTGTCCAGCCGAGTCGCCGGACGCCTGGAGGCCTTCGCATCCGGGGTACTTCCCGGCCGCATGGTGGAGGAGGGGGGCCCCCTCGCTCGGCTGGACGACACTGATCTAGCACTCGCCCTGCGCGAGGCCGAGGCCACCCTGGCCCAGGCCGAGGCGGCCCTGGCCATGGAGCGCGGCGAACAGCAGCGCGCCCAGTCCGAGTACCAGAGCTTCGGCCGCGATCTGCCTGCCGAGCGACGCGCCCTGGTGCTGCGCGAACCCCAGCTGCGCAGTGCCCGGGCCGAGGTCGAGCGGGCCCGGGCCGCCCGGGACCGAGCCCGACTCGACCTGGAGCGCGCCACCCTCGTCGCTCCCTGGGCCGGCATGGTCCAGGCGCGCCTGCTGGGCGAGGGCAGCGAGGTGGGCAGCGGCACCGAGCTGCTCCACCTGGTGGATGTCTCGCGCTTCTGGGTGCAGGCCGCACTGCCGGGAGAGGCGCTGGCCTGGCTCGAGCCCGCCACGGACGACACCCCAGGCAGCGTCGTGATGCTGTCCAGCCGCGGCTGGCCCGCCGGCGCCGAGCGAGCAGGCGAGCTGCTCTCGGTGCTGCCGGCACTGGAGGAGAACGGCCTGCAGGCCCAGCTGCTGGTGGCGGTAGAGGACCCCCTGGCGCTGACCGAAGCGAACCGAGGCGCCCCGACCCTGCGCCTGGGCGACGTGGTTCGCCTGGACTTTCGGGCACGCGAGCGCGACGACCTGATCGCCCTGCCGGCCGCGGCCCTGCGCCCCGGCGACGAGGTGTGGGTGCTGGACGAGGAGGAGCGCCTGCGCCGCCGCCCGGTGAGCGTGCTGCATCGCGATGACCATCAGGTGCTGGTGGCCGAAGGCCTCGAGGCGGGCGAGCGGGTGATCCTCTCGCCGCTGGGCCAGCCGCGGGAGGGCATGGCGCTGCGTACTGCCTCCATCAGCGCCGAGCGCCCGGCCGGCGCCGCGCCGGCGGAGCCCCGCCCATGACGCGCCGCGGCCCCATCGCCTGGATGGTCCACCACGGGGTGGCCCCCAACCTGCTGATGCTGCTGCTGATCATCGGCGGGCTGATGGCCTCCACCACCATCAAGAAGGAGGTCTTCCCCGACTTCGAGCTGGAGATCATCACCGTCGCCATCGGCTATCCCGGCGCCACCCCCGAGGAGGTGGAGCGCAGCCTGCTGCTGCCCCTGGAGGCTGCGCTGGCTGGCGTCGACGGCATCGACGAGCTGACCGCCACCGCCAACGAGGGTGCCGGCCGCGTCTCCGCCAGCCTGGTGGAGGGCGTGGAAGTGATGCGGGTCTATCAGGAGATCCAGCAGGCGGTGGGGACCATCACCAGCCTGCCGGCCGCCGCCGACCCGCCCCGCTTCGGCCTGGCGGGTCGCTCGCGCAGCGTGATGAACCTGCAGTTGCACGGTTGGGTCGACGACCAGCTGCTCCACGACCTGGCCGAGGACGTGCGCGCCGAGCTGCAGGCCGCCTCAGGCATCTCCCGAGTGGAGCTCTCCGGCAACCGCGAACGCGAGATCCATGTGCTGCTCGACGAGGAGGCGATGCAGCGCCACGGCCTCGACCACCGCCAGCTGGCCAACCGCATCGGCGACGAGGCCCTGGACCTGGCCGGTGGCCGCCTGACCACCGGCGAGGGGGAGTGGCTGATCCGCTACCAGGGGCGACGCGACGAGGCCCGGGAGTTCGCCGAGCTGCCGATCCTCGGCACCCCCGATGGCGGCCAGCTGCGCCTGGGCGAGATCGCCCGGGTCGAGCGCGGCTTCGCCGAGACCGACCGCGAGGTGCTCTACAATGGCGCGCCGAGCCTGACCCTGGACGTTTACCAGGTCGGCGACCAGACGCCCATCGGCATCTCGGATGCCGTGCACGCCCAGCTCGAACGGCTGCAGGCGGGCCTTCCGGAGGGGGTGAGCCTGGCCGTTTCCCGGGACAGCTCCGAGGCCTACCGCGACCGCCTCGATCTGCTGCTCAAGAACGCCTTCCTGGGCCTGGCACTGGTGCTGATATTGATGGGCCTCTTCCTGGAGGCTCGGCTGGCCTTCTGGGTGACCCTGGGCATCCCCACCGCCTTTCTCGGCGCCATGCTCTTCCTGCCCTGGTTCGGGGTGTCGCTGAACATGATGTCGATGTTCGCCTTCATCATCGCCCTGGGCATCGTGGTGGACGATGCCATCATGGTGGGGGAGAACATCCATAGCTACCGGGAGCAGGGCCACTCCGCACGGGAGGCGGCGGTGCGCGGCGCCCGAGAGATGGCGGTGCCGATCAGCTTCGCCATCCTCTCCAACATCGTCGCCTTCCTCCCCCTGCTCTTCCTGCCCGGCTTCCTGGGCATGATCTTCGCCGTGGTGCCGCTGGTGGTGATCACGGTGTTCCTGGCCTCCTGGCTGGAGGCGCTGTTCATCCTCCCCGCCCACCTGGCCCACCGCGATACAAGCCGCGAGGCGCCGGCCTGGCGCCGCCCGCTGGACCGCATCCGCCAGGGGCTCCAGGCGTGGCTGTCTCGCGTCACCCGGGAGCGCTTCGCCCCCTTCCTGGAGCGCTGCCTGGATCAGCGACTGCTCACCGTGAGCCTCGCCGTGGCGGTGCTGGCGGTAGCCCTGGCCTACGCCATGAGCGGGCGGCTGGGCTTCTCGCTGATGCCCCGGGTGGAGTCGGACCGGGTCCAGGCCACGGTCACCCTGCCGGTGGGCAGCCCCATCGCCGACGACCGCGCCATCCGCGACCGCCTGCTGGAGGCCGCCGAGAGCCTGGCGGCTCGCGATGGGGGGCCCGCCTTCACCGCCAACCGCGCCCAGATCGACGGCGATCGGCTCACGGTCCAGCTCACCCTGGACCGCGCGAGCCTCGACGCCTGGCCCCCCTCCCGGGTGGCCCGGGAGTGGCGCGAGCTCGCCGGCGAGTTCAGCGGCGCCCAGGCGGTACGCTTCGAGTCCGACGTGGGCGGCCCCGGCGCCGGGGCCGGACTCACCCTGCGCCTCTCCCACCCCGACAGCCGTGCGCTGGAGGGTGCCGCCAACCGCCTGGCCGAGGCGCTGGGGGAGTTCGAGGGGGTCACCGACATCGACAGCGGCCTGGCCGACGGCAAGCCCCAGCTGGAGATTCGCCTCTCGCCGGAGGGTCGCGCCCTGGGCCTGACCGGGGGCGACCTGGCCGGCCAGCTGCGCGCGCCCCTGCAGGGCATCACGGCGCTGGAGCAGTTCATCGGCCGCCACGAGATCAGCGTCGAGGTGCGCCTGCCCACGGAGGCGCGCCGGAGCCTCGCCGATCTTCACCGGCTGCCGATTCGAACCCCCGAGGGCCTCCTCGTGCCGCTGGCCAGGGTCGCCGAGATCGAGCTCGGCCGTGCCGCCACCACCCTGCAGCGCATCGACGGCCGGCGCATCATCAGCGTCACCGCCGATGCCGCCGGTGAGGGACGCATCAATCAGGTGGTGGCGACCCTCGAGGCGGATACCTTCTCGGCCCTGCAGGCCGGATGGCCGGGTCTCGAGATCACCCCCGGCGGACGCCAGCAGGAGACCGCCGACAATGTCTCGGCGCTCTCCCGCGCCGCCTGGCTCACGCTGATCGCCCTCTATGTCCTGCTGGCCATCCCCTTCCGCAGCTATCTTCAGCCGCTGCTGGTGCTGGCCGCCATTCCCTTCGGCATCATCGGCGCCGTGGCCGGGCACATGATCATGGGCTTCGGCCTCTCGGTCATCAGCCTGATGGGCATGCTGGCGCTCTCCGGGGTAGTGATCAACGACGCCCTGGTGCTGATCGACTACGCCAACCGCCGGCGGCGCGAGGGCATGGGGCCCCGCGAGGCGATCGTTGCCGCCGCCACCCGCCGCCTGCGCCCGATCACGATGACCACCCTGACCACCTTCCTGGGCCTGGCCCCGATGATCTTCGAGACCTCGCGCCAGGCGCGCTTCATCATTCCCATGGCGATCTCGCTGGGCTTCGGCATGCTCTTCGCCACCTTTATCCTGCTGCTGCTGGTCCCCTGCCTCTACCTGATGCTGGAAGGCCTGCGGGAGCGTCTCCAGGGCCGCCGCCCCCAACCTGAGGAGGTCCCACCATGAGACTCCGTCTGCCCCGCCCCGCCGTTTCCCGGCTGGGAGCCAAGCTCTTCGTGGTGATCCTCGTGGTCAACGTGGCCATCTCGGGCCTGGTCTTTCTGGCCATCTCGCGCAGTCTCGACCGCGGCTTCATCGAGTACCTGGACACCACCCAGGCCAACCGCGCCGAGACCCTGGCCGAGGGGCTCGGCGAGGAGTGGGCAAGGCGCGGCGACTGGCAGTGGCTGCGCGTCTCGCCTTCGGCCTGGCAACGGCTGGTGCGCCAGCAGCTGTGGCCTGGCGCTGGCTCGCCGCCCCAGGGCATCGAACGCCGCCTGGGGGATCCCAAGGACTTCGTGCTTCACGACGCCGCAGGGCTGCCGGTGATCGGCCTGCTACCAGACGATGAGGAGGAGGCCGCCACCCTGCGATGGCTGCCGATCCTCCACGAGGGAGAGCAGGTCGGCACCCTGGGTTACCGCCCGCCCGAGCAGCTGATGGCACGCATGGACCGCATCTTCCTGGCACGCCAGCAGCGCAACCTGGCGATCATCGTGGGGTCGCTGGGGATCGCCTCGCTGCTGCTGGCCGGCGGCCTCTCCTGGTGGCTGGGTCGGCGCACCCGCAGCATGGCACTGGCCACCCGCCGCCTCACCGAGGGCGACTACAGCACCCGGCTGCCCGAGCAGGGGCGCGACGAGCTCTCCCGGCTCTCCCGGGACTTCAACGTGCTGGCCGCCACCCTGGAGGCGAGTCGCAAGGCGCGCAGCCGTTGGGTCTCGGACATCGCCCACGAGCTGCGCACCCCGCTGGCGGTGCTGCGCGGAGAGATCGAGGCGATGCAGGACGGCATCCGCCGCCTCGACCAGGGCAGCCTGCACTCCCTGGCCCAGGAGGTGGGCCAACTCGAACGGCTGGTCGCCGACCTGCGCCTGCTCTCCCAGAGCGATGCCGGCGCCCTGGAAGTGCAGCTCGCCCCTCTGGACCTGGCCGAGAGCCTCGCCGACCGCCTCGATGAGGCGGAAGGGTGGCTCACCGACAGCGGTATCACCCTGGAGACCCACATTCAGGGCGAAGCCTGGATACGCGGCGACGTCCAGCGCCTGCGCCAGCTGTGGAACAACCTGCTGGACAACACCTGCGCCTATACCCGGCCGCCGGGCCGGCTGAGGGTCACCCTCGCCGCCACTTCCCGAGGCGTTCGGGTCACCTGGGAGGACAGCGCTCCCGGAGTCCCCGAGGGCGAACTCGAGCGGCTCACCGAGCGACTCTATCGGGTAGAGGGCTCGCGGAACCGGTCCAGCGGCGGCAGCGGCCTGGGACTCTCCATCGCCGCGGCTCTGGTCAAGGCCCACGGTGGCGAGATGCACCCCTCGCCCTCATTGCTGGGTGGGTTATGCTGGACGCTGACGTTTCCAACGCTCGATGATGACCGTTCCAGGAAGGAGATCACATGACATCACAGGAACACGAGCAGCATCAGATCCTGATCGTCGAGGACGAACCCAAGATCGCCCGTCTGGTGGCCGACTATCTGGAGGGCAGTGGGTTTGCCACCCACCACCTGGACCACGGCGACGCCGTACTGCCCTGGCTTTCGGAGGCACGCCAGGCGGGCCAGGGCCCCGTGCTGGTCCTGCTTGACCTGATGCTACCCGGCACCGACGGCCTGACCCTGTGCCGCGAGATCCGCCAGCGCTGGCCGGCACTGCCGGTGATCATGCTCACCGCCCGGGTCGAGGAGGTGGACCGCCTGCTGGGCCTGGAGCTTGGCGCCGACGACTACATCTGCAAACCCTTCAGCCCACGGGAGGTGGTCGCCCGGGTCAAGGCGGTGCTGCGGCGCAGCCAGGTCATCGACAACCCCGACCATGCCACCGGCAGTGACCTGGTACTCGACGAGGAGGGCTGGCGGGCGCTGGCCGACGGCCAGGACCTGAGCCTCACCGCCGTGGAATTCCAGCTCCTCAAGGTGATGATGCACGCCCCGGGGCGGATCTTCTCCCGGGACCAGCTGATGGATCACATGTATCGAGACCACCGCATCGTCTCCGAGCGCACCGTGGACAGCCACGTCAAGAAGCTGCGCCGCAAGATCAGCGAGGTGTGGCCGGAACGCGAGGTGATCCGCTCGGTCTACGGGGTCGGCTACAAGTATCAGCCAGAGGAGTGATGTCGGCTCCACATGCACGACCTTTGCACGCTCGCTGCACCTCCCTTGCACCGCTCAGAGCGAGACTGGAACCATCAACCCGAGGCCCCAAGGAGTGTCCCCATGAAGATGACCGTTTCTCGCAAGCTGCTGGCGCCAGCCCTGCTCGCCATCGCCATCGCGCCCCTGGCGCTCTCCGCCACTGCTGCTCACCACGGCAAGGGCGCAGAACGTCACAAGGAGCAGTGGCAGGAGGCCCGCGCCGACTATCGGGCCGAACAGCGTGAGGCGCTCTTCGAACGCGCCGGCATCGATGAGCCGACCCGCGAGGCCCTGGAAGAGGCAAGAGTCGAGCACCATGAGGCGATGCGCCAGCTCCATGAGCAGCACCGCGAGCGCCTCAACCAGCTCCTGGACGACGACCAGCGCGCCGCCATGGAAGAGGCCCGCGGCGAAATGCGCGAGGCGCGTCGCGCCCAGATGATGGGGCAACGCCGCGCCGACATGCAGGAGCGCCTGGAGGCCCTGGTGGACGACTGGGGGCTCTCCGACGAGGAGCGCGAGGCCCTGCGTGAGACCCGCGAGGCGATCTACGCCGACATGTCCGAGCTGCGAGATCGCGACTTCGACTCCCGCGAGGAGCGTCGCGATGCCATGCGCGACATGCGCGACCGCCATCAGGAGGCACTCGCAGAGATCCTCAGCGACGAGCAGCTCGAGGAGCTCCGCGCGACCATGGTGCCTCGTGCAGAGCGCGGCTACGGCAAGGGCCATGGCGAGTCCTACCGCAGCCAGGGTGAGAAGCGCGGCAACTGACATTGCCTCTGTGCGGCCTCTGAAGCGACGGGCCCGACCATTTTGGTCGGGCCCGTCGCCGTTTAAGCCCCCCAATCCGCATCATGACTCCCAGTCGATTCCCCAGAGGGTTGCGGGACGGGGCGGATCCACGTATTTTATTTGAACGTTCATTCAACAAAGGCGAATCGCCTCCCGTCCTGACTCGGGCGTGCTCTCGATTGTGCGGAACAATCAACAGCGCGCCTCGGGAGTGTCGCCTCCATCCCTCCCACAGGAGCATTCACGCCCATGGCGAAAAACGCCCCCTCCCCCCCCTCGAGGGATCGACTCAACCCCGTGGTCTTTCACGGGAGCGTGGCCGGCATCGTCACCTTCCTGGTCCTTACTCTGCTCTTCACCGAACAGGCCGGCACCTTCTTCGACGCCGGCCTGGCCTGGGTGAGCAGGACCTTCGGCTGGTACTACATGCTGGCCGTGGTGGCCTATCTGGTCTTCGTGGTGCTGATCGGCTGCTCGCGCTTCGGCAGCATTCGCCTCGGCCCCGACCATTCGCGGCCTGAGTTCTCGCTGCTCTCCTGGTCGGCGATGCTCTTCGCCGCCGGTATTGGCATCGACCTGCTGTTCTTCAGCGTGGCCGAGCCGGTGGCCCACTACCTGGCCCCTCCCGACCTGACACCCGAGAGCCAGGAAGCGATGCGTCAGGCCGTGGTGCAGACCTATCTGCACTGGGGGCTCTCCGGCTGGGGGCTATACGTGCTGATGGGCATGGCACTGGCCTACTTCAGCTACCGGCACCGCCTGCCACTGGCGATCCGCAGCGCTCTCTACCCGCTGCTCGGCAAGCGCATCTACGGTCCTGTCGGCCACGCCGTGGATATTACCGCGGTGATATCCACGGTGTTCGGCATCGCCACAAGCCTCGGTATCGGCGTGATGCAGCTCAACTACGGTCTGGCCTACATGTTTGACCTGCCCGAGAGCCTCTCGGTGCAGATCATCCTGATCGCGCTGGTGGTGTTGCTGGCCACCGTCTCGGTAGTCAGCGGTGTGGAAAAGGGCATCCGTCGCCTTTCGGAATTCAACATGCTGCTGGCGCTCGCGCTGATGCTGTTCATCCTGTTCCAGGGCCAGACCCTGATGCTGCTCGACAAGGTGGTGAACAACGCCGGCGACTACCTGTCCGGCTTCGTGGCGATGAGCTTCGACACCTACGCTTTCGCCGGCGAGGAAGCCCAGGAGTGGAAAATGTGGTGGACCGTCTTCTTCTGGGGCTGGTGGATCGCCTGGACGCCCTTCGTGGGGCTGTTCCTCGCACGCATCTCCCGCGGGCGCACCATTCGCGAGTTTGTCGCCGGTGCACTGTTCATTCCCCTCGCCTTCATGATGGTGTGGATGTCGGTACTGGGTAACAGCGGCATCGAGCTGGTCGCCAACCAGGGCGTTACCGAGCTGGGCGAACAGGCATTGAGCACACCCCAGACCACCCTCTACACCCTGCTCGAGTACTACCCCTATATCGGCCTCACCGCCACCGTGGTCACCGTGCTCGGCATCGTCTTCTTCATCACCTCGGCGGACTCCGGTGCCCTGGTGCTGGCCAATTTCACCTCCATCCTCAGCGACGTGAACCACGATGCGCCGATCAAGCTGCGTATCTTCTGGTCGGCGATGATCGGCCTGGTCACCATCGCCCTGCTGATGGCGGGGGGCCTCGCGGCCCTGCAGAGTGCAGTGGTGATCACCGCCCTGCCCTTCTCGCTGGTGATCTTTGCCATCATGGTCGGCATGGTCAAGGCGCTTAAGCTGGAGGGCAGCAAGGCCGAAGCGCGCCGCCAGGTTTCCGGCACCGCGCCGGGAGGCGATTGGCGCGAACGGCTTGACCGGGCGCTGGACACCTCCAACCGCGCCGGGGCGGCGGCCACCATCGAGCACGCCATCCGCCCGGCGCTGACTCAGTTCGCCCAGGAGCTGGAGAGCCGCGGCCAGGACGCCACGGTGACCGAGAAGCAGATCGATGGCGAGCCGCTGCCGCGTCTGACCCTGCAGGTGGTGATGGAAGATGCAGCCAGCTTCGTCTATCAGGTCTGTCCGCATCGCATGCGAACCCCGAGCTTCCTGCCGGCGGACGACGACTTCTATGTGCGTCTTGACGTCTTCCTTGCCGAGGGTGGTACCGGTCAGGACCTCAACGGCTATACGCGTGGCCAGGTAGTCGGCGATGTGCTCTCCGAGTATGAACGCCATCTGCACTTCCTGGCGCTGGCAGGGGAAGGCGGCCAGGTGCAGGCCATGCCCGGCGCAGTGGGCGAGCTGCCGGACGGTGCCAGCCAGGACTGAGTCAACCCCGACCTGATGAGCGAGGGGGCGCCGTTTGGCGCCCCCTCGATGTCTTTCTGCGCCCCCGGCAATAGCAGAACCGCTTGCGGCAGCGCAGCAGGCCGGCGTAACGTGTTGGCACCAGCTCTTTAGCAAGCAAAGGAGTCGTCATGTCCCGTTCTTCTCCACGGAGCGGCTATCGTCTCCCCGTTCCCGGCAGCGCCTTGATCGCCTCCTGGCGAGCGGGCTACGGCCTGGCCGAACTGCGTCGAGACCTGATGGCCGGCCTGACCATCGGCATCGTCGCGGTGCCACTCTCCATGGCCCTGGCCATCGCCACCGGAGTACCGCCCCAGCACGGGCTCTACACCGCCATCGTGGCCGGCGCCATCATCGCCCTGACCGGCGGCTCCCGCTTCAACATCTCCGGTCCCACCGCCGCCTTCGTGGTGATCCTCTTTCCCATCGTCGCGAGCCACGGCGTCGGAGGCCTGCTGATCGCCACCCTGATGGCGGGGCTGATCCTGATCGCCCTGGGTCTCGCCCGGCTGGGCAGCCTGATTCAGTTCGTTCCCTACCCGGTGGTGCTCGGCTTCACCGCGGGCATCGCGGTGGTGATCGCTCTGCTGCAGCTCCCCGACTTCCTGGGGCTGGCCGGGGTCGAGCTGGGCGACAGCACCCCGCACAACCTGGCCGCCATCATTCGCGCCTTGCCGACCCTGGCACCCGCGGAGCTGGGCATCGGGTTGGTGACCCTGGCGGCCCTGATCCTGTGGCCGCGGCTCAAGCTGCCGGTCCCCGCCCCGCTGGTGGGGCTGGTGGTGGGCACCCTGGCGGCCCTGGCGTTGAGTGCCTCCGGTGTCGAGGTCGCTACCATCGCCTCGCGTTTCAGCTGGGAGTTCCAGGGACAGAGCGGCAGCGGCATTCCCCCCTTCGCCCCCGGCCTGGTGGTCCCCTGGCAACTGCCGGGGCCCGATGGCACGCCGCTGGTAGTGGACTTCGCGCTGATCCGCGAGCTGCTCGGTCCGGCGCTGGCCATCGCCATGCTGGCGGCCATCGAGTCCCTGCTCTGCGCGGTGGTGGCCGACGGCCTGACCCGCACTCGCCATGACCCCAACGCGGAGCTGATTGGCCAGGGGCTCGGCAACGTGGTGGTGCCCTTCTTCGGCGGCATCACCGCTACTGCTGCCCTCGCGCGCACTGCCACCAACATCCGCAGCGGCGCCGTCTCGCCGGTGGCCGGCCTGGTCCACGCCCTGGTGGTGCTGCTGGCGGTGGTGCTGCTGGCCGGTGTGCTGGGCTATGTACCCATGGCGGCACTGGCCGCCCTGCTGTTCATCATCGCCTGGAACATGAGCGAGGCGCGCCACTTCGCCCACACCCTGAAGAGCGCCCCGGGCAGCGACGTGGCGGTGCTGGTGATCTGCTTCGCCCTCACGGTGATCTTCGACATGGTGCTGGCGGTGGCGGTGGGCATGGGACTGGCCGCGGCGCTGTTCATCCGCCGCATGGCCAGCCTCACCGAGGCCCGCCAACTGCGCGCCGGCGAGAGGGAAGCGCCTCCGACGCTGCCCCGCGAGGTGGCCTTCTACGACATCAACGGCCCGCTGTTCTTCGGTGCCGCCGAAAAGGCCGTCGCGTCGCTGCGGGTGGTGGACCCTGAAGTAAGGGTAATGATGCTCGACGTGCGCGACGTGCCGAGCCTGGATACCACGGCCATCGTCGCCCTGCAGTCGCTGGTGGAGGAGCTGCGCAGCCAACGGATCGGGCTGATCTTCGTGGGTCTGCCGGCGAGGATGGTCATCAAGCTCCGGCGCGCCGGCCTGCGCCGCGAGGCGGGGCGGTTGGCCATGGTCAGCAGCCAGGCCCAGGCCTGCCGCCTGGCCGAGCGCTGGCTGGCGCAGAATTGAGCGAGGTCGCGCCAAAGGTGACGACCGATCGCCCGGCCCCGCCATTGACCACGGCGGGGCCGGGCTGGGAACTGCCCCCTGTGGAGCTCATAGCCGCGGATCATCGGCCGAGTCGAGGTACTCGATCCCCCAGGGCCCGGTACCGTGCAGCTGAATGACGGTCTCGCCCTCGGCGTAGCCGAACATGGCGTCGCCAGGCGACATGATGGCATAGCCGCCTACCGGCAGCCGCACGGTTGCTTCGGGGTCGAAGGTCTCCCCATGGGCGAAGTGCAGGGTGCCGGAGAGCACCGTGACACGCTCGTAGGCGGGATGGACATGGGGCCGGATCTCGTAGCCGTCCGCCAGCCGCAGCCGGAAGGTGAAGGGCTCCTCTTCCCCGAGGTTGCCCTCGATGACGGCAATCTCGGCGCCCTCGCCCATGGAGCCCACCGGCCCCCAGGAGAGTTCATCGGGAGTGCCGAGCAGGTGGCCATCGCCCAGGTAGGGTGACGCCTGAAGGGCGCCCCCCGCCAGGGTCAAGGCAAGCAGGAGCGATGCGGAGCTCAGCGTGGTGTGCAGGTTCATGGTCGTGCCCTCTCGTTGTGGTTATCTCGCGGGACCTCGCCGTCATTCAGGCCTTGATGGCCAGCAGCGAGATGCTCTTTACGCCCCACTTCTCGCAGGCGCCGCGAGCCGACTCGGTCAGGAAGCGGTACTCGGGGTGCTCACGGAAAGTGTGGATGACGAGGCCCGCGGCTTCGATGGCTGCCCGGTAGTCGTCCTGCTGGCTCGCGCCGCCGATGCAGGCCGCCCACAGGGTGGCGTCGCAGCTCACGCTCTCTGGCAGCGGCGACTCGGTGACGATATCGGCCAGCGCCAGGCGCCCACCGGGCTTCAGTACCCGTGCCGCCTCGGCGAAGACGCGTGGCTTGTCCGCGGAGAGGTTGATCACCCCGTTGCTGATCACCACGTCGACGCTGGCATCCGGGAAGGGCGGCGCCTCGATGTAGCCAGGATGGAACTCCATCTGGTCAAAGCCTCCCTCATGCGCCAGGCGGGCGGCCTTCTCGCGCTGGGCATCGGTCATGTCGAGACCGATCACCCGGCCAGCAGACCCCGTGGCCAGGGCAGCCAGCAGGCTGTCCATGCCTGAGCCGCTACCCAGATCCAGGACCGTCTCACCGGGCTGGATACCCGCCAGGTCAAGAAAGTGGCCGACGCCCGCGAAGGAGTCGATGGCCGCGACGGGGATGCGGTCGAGTGCGTCCGGGTCATAGCCCAGGCGCTCGGCCAGGGCGCGCCCCATCTCGAAGTGGAAGTCGCCATCGGGGGTCTCGGCGACCTCTCGATACATCGACTTGACCCGCGCCTCCAGTTCGTCACGATCCACTGCGGGGAAGGTAGAAGCGGTTGCCGTGCTGGTCATGATGGTTCTCCTCTGTGGCTGTGCTGCGACGACACCGGTGGGAACCGGCGCGTCGTATCCGCGAGGACGCAGCGCCGCCACGTTTTGTTCCCGGCTGTTGCCGAATCGGATCGGGAACCCTTCCGGCCGCGAAGGCGTCCCCGCGGAGGAGGCAACTTGCCGTCCGCCGTCCCACCCACCATCCTGCAGGTAATGGCCCATGTCCTTGGCCACTCCACTCATTCGAGCCCCGACACGACACCCATGGATGCCTCGCCGGGGCATTTCGGGGGCCGCCATGCGAGAGCGTGATACCGCCCATCGACGTCAGTGGTTCGAACAGCGCCTGGCGCCGCTGATGGATCGGCTCTATGGCACGGCCCTGCGCCTGGCCCGCCACCCCGATGACGCCGAGGACCTCGTCGCCGAGGCCGTGGGCCAGGCCTGGCGCCGCATCGACACCCTGCGCGACCAGAACCGCTTCGAAGCCTGGCTGTTCCAGATCCTCACCAACGTCTTCATCAGCGAGTGGCGCCGGCGTCGCAGTCACCCCCAGGACACCACAGAGACTCCGGACACCGATAGCCTGGAGGCGGCGCAGTTCACCCTCTTCCAGCAGCTGCACCAGCCTTTCCTGCTCTGGTGGGGCAGCCTCGAGGAGCAGTTCTTCAACAGCGTGCTGCAGGAAGAGCTGGAGGCGGCGCTGGATGCCCTGCCTGTCCCCTTCCGTCTGGTGATTGTGCTTGTGGAAGTGCAGGGCTATACGTATGAGGAGGTATCCCGCCTGCTGGGGATTCCACTGGGCACGGTAAGGTCACGCCTCAGCCGTGCTCGGGGCCTGCTGCAGAGGACGCTATGGCAGCAGGCCAGAGACGCCGGCGTCACCTCCAGCCCCCCGGGAGAGGGAGACCAGGAGCCATGAGCACCAGGGAGCTGAGCTGCGAGGAAGTCATCGAGTGGCTCTTCGACTATCTCGACCGGGAGCTCGGCGCACAGCAGGCCGAGGATATCGAGCGACACCTGGCCAGGTGCCGCGATTGCTTCTCACGTGCCGAATTCGAACGACGACTGCGGGCCATGGTGGAAGCATCCGGCACGGTGAAGGCCCCACCGCGCCTGCACCGGCGCATCCGCCACCTGCTCGACCAGTTCGACAGTGACGAGACGGATGCCATCATCGACCCGTGAGGAGACCCTCATGGTGGCAATTCTCGGCTATTCTCGACCTCAGATCCTCGCCGCGGTCCAGCAGATGTACGGCGCCGTGGCCGCGGCCCCCGACTCCCCCTTCCACTTCCCGGTCGGCGCCGAGGCCTGCCGACGCCTGGGATACCCCCCGGAACAGACCGACGCCCTGCCCGCGGAAACCCTGGCCTGCTTCGCCGGTGTCGGCTATCCCTTTCGCGCCGGCGCCATTCGGCGTGGCGACAGGGTCCTCGACATCGGCGCCGGGGCCGGCAATGACGCACTGATCGCTCGCCGGCTGGTCGGTCCCGGGGGCCGAGTAATCGCCCTGGACCTCACTGCCGGCATGACTCGTCGGCTGGCCCGTGCGGCACGACGCTCCGGTATCGAGGACCTGAACGTCGTACAGGGCTCCGCCGAGGGGCTGCCGCTGCCCGAGGCCAGTGTCGATAGCATCACCAGCAACGGTGCCCTGAACCTCGTGCCGGACAAGCGCCTCGCCGTGGCAGAGATGTTTCGCGTGCTCAAGCCGGGCGGCCGCCTTCAGCTCGCCGACGTGGTAATTCACCGGCCGGTATCGGTGAACTGCCACGAAGACCCGCGGCTGTGGGTGGAGTGTGTGGTAGGCGCCACGGTGAAGGAGGAGTTGCTGGCCCTTTTCGAGGAGGCGGGCTTCGAGAAGGTCCGGCTGGTGGGCGAACACGACTATTTCGCCCTGAGCCCGAGCCCCCAGACTCGGGAGATAGCGGCCGGCTTCGGCGCTCACGCCATCGAGGTCAGCATGCGCCGCGGCGAGGTAGCGCCCTCCTGGCCATGGCGCTGGCGACATCGGTTGGACCCGCGCCGCATCTGGAGGCGGATCCAGCGTCGCGGCCTGACGGGCCTCGCCGCCCTCGCCCTGGCACTGCTGAGCTGCTATGGCACCCTGGCGCTTGTCGCCCTGCTGCCTCTGCTGGGGCTCGGGCTGGCTCTCGACGAGAGACTCTGGGCCGGCACAATCACGCTGTTCGTTCTGCTCAGCCTGGGGGCGCTGGCCGCGGGCCTGAGACGTCGGGTCGGCCCCCTGCCTCTTATGCTGGGATCGTTGGGCGGTGGCCTGGTGTGCTACGCCCTTTTCGTCGACTATCGCGCCCTGGTGGAGCTGTTCGGTTTCACACTACTGGGGACGGCAGTGGTACTTGACCTGCGACGATGGCGACGAGGGGAAGCGCAGATACTGGGACTCGACAGGACCGCCTCCGGGGCTTGAGCAAGGTCAGCCCCCGAGGATCAGGTAGGGTCAGGCGCCAGAGTAAACAGAGCCACCTGGGAAGGTTGCCCGAGGAGAGTGTCCATCTCGCCGACCCCCGAGAAGCGCACCCGGTAGCCGTTGCGACGGGAGACTCCCTGCGCCCACTCTCGAAAACGCGCCCGGTCCCACTCGAACTTGTGGTCGGGGTCGCGGAACTCGCCCGGCCCCATGTCATAGAGCGGGTTGTATTCGTGGTTGGGGGTGGTCATCACCAGCAGATGGGGCCGCAACCCGGCGAAGACCGCATGCTCGACCCGAGAGAGCGCTTCGGGCGGAACATGCTCGATCGTCTCCACCATGGCGGCGGCCTCGAAGCCGATCAGCGCTGGATGATGATCGGTATAGGAGCCGCACACCAGCTCGAGGCGACCCGCACGGACGGACGGAAGATCCTCCAGACGCAGCTTCGCCTGGGCCAGCAGTTCTCCGGAAAGCTCCAGGCCCACCACCCGCTCGAACTGGGCGTCACGCAGCAGGTACTGCAGAAGTCCCCCTGAGCCGCATCCCAGGTCGAGCACCCGTCGTGCCCCGCTTCCTTTGAACAGCGACACCACTCGCTGCAGTCGCTCCTGGTGAAGATCGGGGGCTTCGAGGTCGGTCATCTCCATGCTGTCTCCGTGCGGATAGGGCGGTTGATGATGACGCAAAGTTGTCGCCGCGTGTAGCAAGGCGATAAAAAAGGCGCGACTCGCGTCGCGCCCGTTACGCCGATGACTACTGCCGAGACGTCATCGGATGCCACCCGCCGATCAGAAAAAGCCCAGCGGATTGATGTCGTAGCTCACCAGCAGATTCTTGGTCTGCTGGTAGTGCTCCAGGGCCATCTTGTGGTTTTCGCGGCCGATGCCGGACTTCTTGTAGCCACCGAAGGCAGCGTGGGCCGGATACTGATGGTAGCAGTTGGTCCACACCCGACCCGCCTGGATGCCACGCCCCATGCGGAAGGCGAGATTGATATCGCGGGTCCAAAGGCCTGCGCCGAGGCCAAATTCGGTGTCGTTGGCGATGGCCAGCGCCTCTTCCTGATCCTTGAAGGTAGTCACCGCCACCACCGGGCCGAAGATCTCCTCCTGGAAGACCCGCATCTTGTTGTTGCCCTTGAGCAGGGTCGGCTGGATATAAAAGCCACTGCCAAACTCAGCGTCCATGGTCTCCTTGTCACCACCGGTCAGGAACTCGGCACCCTCCTCGCGGGCGATCTCCATGTAGGACATGATCTTGTCGAACTGCTCCTGGGAAGCCTGGGCCCCCACCTGGACATCGGTGTCCAGCGGATTGCCACGCGTGATCGACAGGGTGCGCTCCATGACCTTGGCCATGAAGTCGTCGTACATGGACTCCTGGATCAGCGCCCGGGACGGGCAGGTGCACACCTCCCCCTGGTTGAAGAAGGCCAGCACCAGGCCCTCGACCGCCTTGTCGATGAACTCCGGCTCGGCGTTCATGATGTCGGCGAAGTAGATGTTCGGCGACTTGCCACCCAGTTCCACGGTGGAGGGGATGATGTTCTCGGCGGCACACTTGAGGATGTGCGCCCCCACCGGGGTGGAGCCGGTGAAGGCGATCTTGGCGATGCGCTTGCTGGTCGCAAGCGCCTGACCCGCCTCGGCACCGTAGCCGTTGACGATATTGACCACGCCCGGGGGCAGCAGGTCGCCGACCAGCTTCATCAGCTCAAGAATCGAGGCTGGCGTCTGCTCGGCGGGCTTGAGTACCACACAGTTGCCGGCGGCCAGCGCCGGGGCCAGCTTCCACACCGCCATCAGGATCGGGAAGTTCCAGGGAATGATCTGCCCCACCACCCCCAGCGGCTCGTGGAAATGGTAGGCCACGGTGTTGTTGTCGATGGCACTGGAGGTGTCCTCCTGGGCGCGAATACAGCCGGCGAAATAGCGGAAGTGATCCACGGCCAGCGGCAGGTCGGCGTTGAGCGTCTCACGCACCGCCTTGCCATTGTCCCAGGTCTCGGCGACGGCGAGCATCTCGAGGTTCTGCTCCATACGGTCGGCGATCTTCAGCAGGATGTTGGCGCGCTCGGTGGTCGAGGTGCGGCCCCAGGCCGGCGCGGCCTCATGGGCCGCGTCCAGCGCCTTGTCGATGTCCTCGGCGCTCGAGCGTGGGATCTGACAGAACACCTCGCCGTTGACCGGCGTGACGTTATCGAAATATTCGCCCTTTACCGGCGGCACGAACTCGCCGCCGATGTAGTTGCCGTAGCGCTTGTCGAAGGTGACGACGGCACCGGACTGGCCGGGGTTGGCATAGATCATGGCTTGGCTCCTGAAGGTTATAGTTATCTTTGTGCACGCTTCAGTCTTGGTCAGGCCGCGCTTCTGCGACATACTCCGGTGGCATGAGACGCCCTCATCCCTTGGGAGGAGGGCCCCTGACGGGAGAGAGCGATGACGACCCTGATGGTCGCCGACGACCATCCTTTGTTCCGCGACGCCATCGGCGCGGTGATCGCGGCGGGCCTGCCGGGCACCCGGCTGCTGGAGGCCGACAGCCTGGCGCGAGCCATGCAGGAGGTCGATCGCCACGAGGAGACCCTCGACCTACTGCTGCTGGACCTGGATCTCCCCGACGCCGAGGGCCTCGACGGGCTGAGACGTCTCCGGGATGCCTACCCCGCACTGCCGGTGGCCATTCTCTCGGCGGAGCAGGACCGGCGAACGGTGCTGGCAGCCATCGAGATGGGCGCGGTGGGCTATATTCCCAAATCGACGCCACGCGACGACCTGCTGGCTGCCCTGCGTCAGCTCCTAGGCGGACAGCTCTACCTGCCGCCTCAGGTCATGCGCCGCCCTCCCCCCGGGCACCCGGCGCCGGCCCTCACCGCCGCTCCATCCGATTCGCGCCTGGCGGGCCTCACCGACAAGCAGCTCGAGGTGCTCGAGCTGCTTAGCCGCGGGGCCTCCAACAAGGGAATCGCTCGGGAGCTGAACGTCGCCGAAACCACGGTAAAGACCCATGTCTCGGCTATCCTGCGAAAACTGGGCGTGGCGAGCCGGATCCAGGCGATACTGCTGGCCGGCGAGCTGGACCTGACCCGCTACCGGGCCGGTCGCCGCTCCGGCTGAGGCCCCAGCAGCGAGGTCAGCAGCAGTCGCAGGCGAAGCGGCTTGATGGGTTTGAGCAGGCAATGATAGCCGGCCTGGCGTATCCGCGACTTCAATGCCGAGTCGTGGTTGGCGGTGATCACCACGACCGGCAGCCAGGGAGAGGCCTCGCGCAGCCGGCTGGCAACCTCGAGCCCGTCGGGCTGCCCTTCTCCCAGGTGGTAGTCCACCAGCAGCACGGTACCGGGCTCGGCGGTGCACCCCTCGAGCTCGGAGGACGAGCCCACGGCGACCACCCGGCAACCCCAACTCCCCAGCAATGCCACCATGCCCTCTCGGATCGCCGCATCGTTGTCCAGGACCCAGACAATCTGGTCGGACAGCGGCGGCCCGCTCGGCGTCGGGTCAAGGCGGTCAGAGGACAGCCGAGCCTCTGTGGCGTAGGGCACCGTCACCGAGAACAGCGAGCCATGCCCTGGCACCGAGACAAGCCCCAGGGGGTGACCGAGCATCCCACTGATGCGGTCGACAATGGCCAGCCCCAGCCCCAGACCTCGGTCCTCGCCCCCGTGGCCCGCCTCGAGGCGCCGAAACTCCTCGAAGATCTCACGCTGCTGCCCGGGCGCGATGCCAGGCCCGGTATCGCCCACCAGGATCTCCAGCCCGCCCCGGCGACGCCGACAGCCCAGCAGGATGCGGCCGTGTGCGGTATAGCGAATCGCATTGCCCAGAAAGTTGCGCACCACCCGCGCGAGCAGCGCCAGGTCGGTCTCAACCACCGCTCGGGTGGTCACGAAATGAAAGGCTAGCCCTCTGGCCGCGGCCATCTGCCGATACTCCTCCGCCAGCACGTCGAGCAGTTCCTCGGCGGGAAAGGGGGCAATATCGGGCCTGAGCACCCCGGCATCGAGCCGCGAGATATCCACCAGGCTTCCGATCAGCGCCTCGACGTCCTTGAGCGAGCGCCCGATGTTGGCGACCAGGCGCCGGGAGCCAGCCGGCAGCGGCTCCTCCTCCAGGGCGCTGGCGAACAGCCGCGCCGCATTGAGCGGCTGAAGCAGGTCATGGCTCACCGCCGCAAGAAACTTGGTCTTGGAAAGGTTAGCCGCCTCAGCTTCCGCCTTGGCCCTGTGCAGTTCGCCCAGGGTGCGCTGCAGGGTCTCCGTACGCTCGCGGACCTGCTCAGCCAGCAGCACCGAGTGCTCGAAGGCCGCATAGGGCGCGCCACCCGGCACACCGCTGGACTCCACCCGCTCGATCAACGCACCGCAGATACGCCTCAGCCGGTCATTTTCCTCGGCCAGCAGCAACGCCCGGACCTCGGGCGACTCAGGCAGCGCCGCCGGATCGAGCGGCGCCAATGGCCACCCCGGTGAAGGTCTGGTTGATGTGTATGCCATGGTACTGCTCCCCGTAGGTATTGAAGCCGATCACCCGGCTACGGCTCAGCAGGTCCGAAACCGCCTCGTCCTCTCCCAGGACCTCCAGTTCCAGGCGCCTCAGGAAGCAGTCGCAGCCGATGACCAGTTCGTGGAGACCCAGCCGCTGCTCGAGGCCCCTCAGCGTCTGCAACAGCTCCCCATGGATCGGTGTGGATGCCATGGCCGTGAGCACGATGCCGTTCTCCACGGCGCAGTAGAAGCTCAGGCTGCCGTCCTCGTTGGCACGCTGGATGGAGCGCACGTAGTAGTGGTCGCCAATGCGCACCGCCAGCGGATGGCGAGCGAACAGCTCGGGGCCCAGCCGCGCCACCGGCTGCCCCACCAGCGCCGCATAGGCCTCTACCGCCGGCGCGGCATTGAGCTCCAGCACCCGTCGTGACTCGCGATCGACCGCGGTGACCACCAGTTTTTCATGCCGGGGCCGCAGATGGTGGGTAGTGAAGACCTCGAAGGGCAGCGGCGTATTGACCATCAGCACCACCGCCGCCTCGGTGTGGAAGCTCCCGTGGCAGAAGACGTGGGTGCGGGCGAGGCGATTGTCGTCCCCGGCCGAGCCGCCGAAACTGGGAATGCTGCCCAGTGCGGCATCGAGGGTTGCGATCACGCTCTCCTCGCTGCTGGAGAGACCGTCGAGCAGGGTCAGCACGAAGCTGTTGTCCGCCAGGGGCGCCAGCGCGCGTTCGCGGCAGCGGCCGAGCAGGTCATCCACCAGGCGCTGGGCACAGGGCAGATCGAAGGTATACAGCGACTCTACCAGCGCCGGTGCCAGTTCGAAGTGGCGGCAGTCGAAGCCGATGGCCACGATGCTGCCCCGGGCATAGCCCGCCGGGGTGATCTCCCCGGCGGAGGTGCAACCCACCACCGGGATGTCGTCGAAGACTTCGTTGAGGGCTCGGGACAGTGCCTCCAGGGGATACTCGACGCTGCAGAAGAAGAGCACGAAACCCAGCGATGCATGGCAAAGCTCTGAGGCGAGCTCGGCAACGGCCTCGACCGGGTCAGACCGATGGCTGACAGCGGTGCGCAACGGCGACGCTCCGGCAGGTGCCGCTACCCGGGAGAAGCTCATGGCATCTGTCATCGCGGACTCCGACGCTAGTGTTTGCCCCAGTGCAGACCGGCCGGAAGATGCGGCAAAGACGGTCATCTCGGAGGGCCAACGGGGGCTCGCCAGGCCCCCAGGGCGTCCAGGGTGGCCGCCAGACAGGAGGAGAGGTTGTTCATCAGGGCGCTGGCCGCCATCTTGTCCCCCTCGCTGACCAGGCGTTCGAGCCGGGTGGCGAGCCCGGCCACCTTGACGGCGCCCAGGCTAGAGGACTCCCCCTTGAGCTGATGCGCCGCATGGCGGGCCTCCTCCAGATTACCCTCGTCGAGGGCGTACGCCAGGCTGGCCAGCCGAGCCTCTGACTGGCCGCCGAAGAGATCCACCAGCGAAGCGAGCCCCTCCTCGCCCAGGGAGTCGCGCAGGGCCTGCAGCGTCGGCATGTCGACCAGGCTGTCGCGACCGGCCGCCGCCGGCGCGCCGTTCGGGCGCGACAGCACAGCCCCATCGGCCAGGTAGCGAGACAGCGCCTCCAGCAGCAGCTCCTGGCGCAGCGGCTTGGTCAGATAGCCGTTCATGCCGGCGGCCAGGCAGCGGGCCCTCTCCCCCCCGGGACCACCGGCGGTCATCGCCACGATGGGCGCGCCAGCTGCCCAGTCGTGTCGAGCGCGAAGTCGGCGGGTCACCTCCAGGCCATCCATGTCCGGCATCTGGATATCCATGAAGATCAAATCGAAACGGTTTTCCGCCACCAGCTGAAGTGCGGCCTCGCCGGACCCGGCGATGGTGACTCGGCAGCCGAGACGCTCCAGCATGGCTCTGGCAACCTGCTGGTTGATGAGGTTGTCCTCCACTACCAGCAGATGGACGCCTTGCAGATCCATCCGGCGAGAGCCCCGCGCCGATGGCTGCGCGACCGGGCCAGGGTCCTCGGCGATCGCCAGGGGCAGCACGAACCAGAAGCGGCTGCCTACCTCAGGCTCGCTGGCCACCTCGATGCGCCCACCCATGGCCTCTACCAGCCGACGGCAGATCGCCAGGCCCAGACCGGTACCGCCAAAGCGCCGCGCGGTGGAGGCATCGCCCTGCCGGAAGGGCTCGAAGATACGCGAGAGCTGCTCGGGGGCGATGCCGCAGCCGGTATCCACCACCTCGAAGCGGACTCGCTCGCTTCCTTCGGGGCGCACCTCCAGGCTGATCTTCCCCTGCTCGGTGAATTTCACCGCGTTGGAAACCAGGTTGATCAACACCTGACGCAGGCGCCCCGGATCGGCCAGCACCCGCTTCGGGAGTTGCGGGTCCAGGCGAGTTATCAGCGCCACACCGCGAGACTCGGCGCGCGGCGCGAGCAGCGCCACCACCCCATCGACCAGCTCATCCAGCGCCAGGACACGCTTCTCCAACTCGAGACGTCCGGCCTCGATCTTGGAAAAATCCAGCAGGTCGTTGATCAGTTCCAGCAGCAGCCCGGCACTGTCGTGAATGGTGGTCGCGCAATGACGCGCCGACTCCTCGAGCCGATGCTCCAGGAGCACATCACTCATGCCGATAACGCCGTTGAGCGGGGTGCGGATCTCGTGGCTGACGGTAGCCAGGAATTCCGATTTGGCCTGACTGGCCGACTCTGCCTGCCGGGCGGTCGCCTCCAACTCTCGACTCAGGGCCTCAAGGTCACGACGCGCCGCGGCGTTATCCCGAGCCTCGCGAAAGAGGATAAGAGCGACCAGCATGGCCGACAGGCTCATCGCCAGGATCAATAGCAGCAGCAAGGCATAGAGCCGCTGCAGCTGGCCACGCTCGTGGGTAGCGGTCTCTGCCAGGTGGCCATTGATGGCGATCACCAGCCGTTCTGTGCGGTTACCCAAGGTATCGAGCTGCCGATCCAGGGCTAGGCGGTCGCGCTCCTGCAGCGCCTCGAGTGCATGGATCATGCGGTCGAGTTCCTCGATGCGCTGCTCGATCTGGTCCAGCAGGGCGCTGGCAGCGGGAATCGAATCCAGCAGGTCGCTGATATCGCCGCCCCCGCGCATCAGGTACAACCGGCTGTAGAAGAGCTCGAAACGCAGCGTCAATCCCGCCCGGTCGGCTTCAGGCTGTGCCAGGTAGTTGCGCATCTGGACCACATCCCGGTCGAGCTTGTAGGCGTGCCAGGAAGTGTCCCCGCCGACGCTCTGGGCCAGGCTGTCCTGCCGCCAGGCGACCAGCCCTACCACGACCAGCGCCGCCGCCAGCAGCAGCAGCGCGCTGATGGCGCCAAGCTTGACTCGCAGGGGCAGGCGCAGCATGGGACGCTCCCGATAGCGGCCCCTCAGGGGGCGTATATGTGCACAACATGCCACACCGAGCGGAAACGCACGGTCTCGTTGAGCAGTTCCGGATGGTCGTCGAAGGGGTAGAGCACAAACAGCGGGCCGAATTCGCGAATCTGAACCGGCGAGCCATCGCGGCTCATGGCAAGAATAACGTCGTAGTCATGCAGTTCGGCCACGGGGATTTCCGCCTCATAGTCGTTCAACGCCCGAACGCGAACGCGCTCGCTGCGAACCCCGGCCGCCGCGAGTACCTCCCGGAACAATGGCCCCTCATAGCGGCCACTGTCCTGATGCCAGGGGGTGCGAGTGCGAATCTCGGTGGGGGCGATGGCCATCAGCATCTCACGGTCGAACCTGGCCTCGCCGCCCACGTTGGGGAAGTCGATATTGCCGCTGATGGACAGCAGCACCTCACCGCCAGGCGACGGCAGTCCCTCCTCGGCAACAGCCGACAGCGGCAGCCACGGGAGAGAAGCAAGGACAAACATGACAGGCAGGACGCGTTGGCGCATGGGGGCAATCCAGTAGCGACATCCGTAGAAGCACAAGCCTACCCGATCCTGGGATAAAGATCAGTCGGTTGGCGCGCCACGCCGCGTCGACAATCAGCGTCAGGGGGTCTCACGGGCCGGCGGATCAGACAGGCGTTCGTCCAGACCGTCCAGCAGCCGCTGAAGGTAGCGAGCACGCTGCTCCCACACCGCGTTGCGATGAAGCTGGCGCGACAGCGGAAGCAACTCGGGGTCTCCCAGTTCCGCCTCGGCAAGCTGGCCATGGTAGGCCTCCACCAACGCCAGGTCGGCCGCCCGGCCCTGCTCCCAGGCGGTCCGTGAGGTCTCCAGGGCCAGGCGCGCCTCCCGCCCGAGCACCTTGTCAAGCCGTGCACCGAGGCGCTCGACCTCCTCCTTCCAGCGAGTCTCGGCATTTCTCGCGCAGATCAGGGCGGGTGCGGGCTGCCACTGTGCATCCACCAGGCAGGCATCGAGCTCATGGGCAATCAAATGGCCACCCTCCGCAGGCGAAAGCGAGAGGGACTGGGCGTGGAGCGGCATGAGGGGAAGCAGCATGGGCAGCAGGCAGGCAAGCGGGCGCAGTATGGGCATGGCAGCATCACCTGGCGGCGCTGGCCCCGGGCCAGCAATGAAAAGGGGGGCGTCAACGCCCCCCAGCATAGCGGCCTGGCCCCGGCAGTGCGAGGCGAACCATGTCAACCGCGCAGTGGCTCGCCTTCCTCGAGAATATCGATGCGCACCAGATCCTCATAGGCATGCCAGCTGGCATGGCCCAGTACGGGCAGGATAAGGGCAAGACCGATGTAGAAGGTCATCACCCCCACCAGCACGCAGCCGGTCAGGATGGCCGCCCAAAGCAGCATCGGGCGGAAGTTGCGGGCCACGGAGCGCACGCTGGCCTCTATCCCCTCCATGAAGGTCAGGTCGTGGTGCATCAGGGTGGGAATGGCCACCGCGCTGATGGCGAAAGCCCCGAAGGCCAGGATGCCCCCCATTACCGTGCCAACCGCGATCATGCCCAGCCCTTGGGGCGTGGTCAGCAGTGACGCATAGAGCGTCGCCGGGCTGGGCACCTCGAAACCGAAAAACAACGCAAACAGCAGGGTCGCAAGCCGGATCCAGGCGAGGAAGAAGATCATCATCATCACGCCCATCATGGCAAGCTGGCCGGCATGAGGCCGCCAGGCGCCGAAGGCATCTCCCAAGTGCGGGGCACGGTTGGCCTCCAGTGCTCGGCTGACGCCGTAGGAACCTACCGCCACCAGCGGCCCCATGAACATGAAACCGGCCACCATGGGCAGCAGCCAATGCCACAGCCCCAGGGTGATGGCGCCTGCGGTGATGGCAATGCTCAGACCCACCCAGAACATGCCGTACGCAAGACTCACCGCCGTGGCCTGGCGGAAATCCTCGATGCCGGCTGCCAGCCAGGCCCTCGGGCGATCCATCCCCACCGGGTTGATAGTGATCTTGACCCTGGGCACTGCAGCCTTGTCATTCTCTCTTGTTGTTGCCGCGTTCATGCCGTTACCCCTGTTGCGCCTTGTAATATCCGCCAGCGGCGAACCGATTCCGACACAGGCCAGCGCCTTAATGCCGACTTCATCTTTTAACACAGTTTTAATGTAGTTGACCCGAGTCAAGATTGCAGCCTCGCCACTTACACGGCTTTCCACGCTTGCACCGTGCGCCATATACGAAGCCGACCACGAATATCGTCGATCCGGCTTGCCTGATTCCCGCCTGTCGCCTACAGAACGCAGGAGCCCCGGCCAATTGGCCGGGGCTCCTGGGACAGTGGCGAGCCTGGTGGCCGCCTGACGAACTCAGCGCACGATCATCACCGATATCTTGGCGTGGTGCACTACATGCTCGGCGTTGGGACCGAGCACGTAGTCGGCGAACTTGCGCTTGTTATGAGACGCCATCACGATCAGGTCGACCTCGAGCTTCTTGGCAGCCTTGATGATCGCCTCCCAGGGCGAGCCGTCGACGATCACCGTCTGGGTCTGGATATCCTCGGGCACGTGCTCCTGAATGAAGGTGTGCTGCGCCTCGGTGATCGCGTCGTGGGCCTTCTTGGCAAAGTCCTTCGGAAAGTAGGAGCCCACCAGCGGCATGCGGTAATCGGGCAGCACCGTTACCACATGCAGCGAGGCCCCGAAGGTCCGGCACAGGGTCACGGCCGTGGGTAGCGCCTTCTGCCAGGAGCTCTCCTCGTTGAGGTCCACCGGCAGCATGATCTTGCTGTACATGTCATCGTCTCCTTCAGGCGGTAGAGGCCTGGTCGGCATCGGGTTCACGACGGCGACGCTGCAGCATCACCACCAGGCCGAACACCAGGAACCCCGGTATCCAAATCCACTCCTTGGCCCAGCGATCCACTGGCGCCGCTACCTCAATGATCTCCTGATCGAAATCAAAGCCGAGATCCGCAGCCAGGCTGCCGAATTCGACGAAATCGACCATGGCCTGATCCCCGTCGATCCAGAGCTCCATCCCCAGTTCCTGCATGCGCTCCTCTGCAGTATCACCCCTTGGTACCGGCACCAGAATATAGGTGGTCATGGGGTCGCCGAAGGCATCTTCACCCGAGATCTGCACCCTCAGGTTGCTGCCGTCGTCGACATCACCCATTGCCTGGACAAACTGCGCCGGCGGTACGGGCTGGTAGGGGTCGTGGATCTGGTCCATCCAGAACCCGGGGCGGAACAGGGTGAAGGCCACCAGCAGCAGCAGGATAGACTCGTACCAGCGGTTACGGGCGAACATGAATCCCTGGGTTCCCGCCGCGAAGATCAGCATGGCGATCGTCGAGATGATGAATATCACGATACCCTGTAGCCAGCCGACGTCGATCAGCAGCAGGTCGGTGTTGAAGATGAACAGGAATGGCAGCGCTGCGGTGCGCAGACTGTAGTAGAACGCCTGGAAGCCGGTGCGCAGCGGGTCTCCCCCCGACACCGCTGCCGCGGCAAATGATGCCAGACCCACCGGCGGTGTCACGTCGGCCATGATGCCGAAGTAGAACACAAAGAGGTGCACGGCGATCAGCGGCACGATCAGGCCACTCTGCTGCCCCAGCGTCACGATCACCGGCGCCAGCAGGGCCGATACCACGATGTAGTTGGCGGTGGTGGGCAGGCCCATGCCGAGGACCAGGCTGAGCACCGCGGTGAGCAGCAGGATCAGCATCAGGTTACCCATGGAGAGGATCTCCACGACGTCGGCCAGTACCAGACCCACGCCGGTCTGGGAGACTGCCCCGACGATGATGCCCGCCGCTGCGGTGGCGATACCGATGCCGATCATGTTGCGGGCACCGGTCACCAGGCCGTCCCACAGATCCATGAAGCCTTCCTTGATATCCTCGGCGAGCTTCCCGCGGTGGCGGAAGGCGGCAATGATCGGACGCTGGGTGACGATGATGAAGATCATGAACACTGTCGCCCAGAAGGCAGAAAGGCCTGGCGAGAGGCGCTCGACCATCAGGCACCACACCAGCACGATCACCGGAAGGATATAGTGCAAACCGACCATCACGGTGGGGCGGGTCTGGGGCAGCGTGACCACCTCCGACGTCGGGTCGTCCAGCTCCAACTCCGGGTACTTGGCCCCCACCTTGAGCAGCCATACATAGAGCACCGTCAGCGCCACCGCTACCACCCAGGGGGTAGCATCACCCAGCACTGGCTTGAGCCAGCCGAGGCCGTAGTAGACCCCGAACGACAGCGCCATCAGCAGCAGCAGGCCGGTCAGAAAGCCGATCAGCTTGTTCAAGAAGGGGCGCGCCGGATTGCTGGTGGGCAGACCCTGCATGTTGGCCTTCAGCGCCTCGAGGTGGACGATGTAGACCAGTGCGATATAGGAGATCAGCGCCGGAAGGAAGGCGTGCTTGATGACCTCGACATAGGAGATACCGACATACTCCACCATCAGGAAGGCGGCCGCCCCCATCACCGGCGGCATGATCTGGCCGTTGACCGAGGACGACACTTCCACGGCACCGGCCTTCTCGGACGAGAAGCCGACCCGTTTCATCATCGGGATGGTGAAGGTACCGGTGGTCACCACATTGGCAATCGAAGAGCCCGAAATAAGGCCGGTCATGCCCGAAGCCACCACGGCCGCCTTGGCCGGGCCGCCCTTGTAGTGGCCGAGCAGCGAGAAGGCCACCTTGATGAAATAGTTGCCGGCACCGGCCTTGTCGAGCAAGGCACCGAACAGGACAAAAAGAAACACGAAGCTGGTCGAGACCCCCAGCGCGATACCGAACACCCCCTGAGTGGTCAGCCACTGGTGGTTGACCAGACTCTGGAAGGTCACACCGCGGTGGGCCAGGATGCCTGGCATATAGGGGCCGAACAGCGAGTAGAGAATGAACACCGAGGCCACGATCATCAGCGGCGGCCCCAGGGCACGCCGCGTGGCCTCCAGCAGCATCAGGATACCTACCACACCGATGATCACGTCCTGAGTGATTGGTGCCCCCGGACGTTCAGAGAGCTGGTCGTAGAAGAGGAATATATAGGCGCCGCAGAAAGCGGCGACGGCCGCCAGCACCCAGTCCTGAATGGGAATCCGATCGCGCGGTGAGCGCTTCAGCGCCGGATAAGCCATGAAGGCCAGAAAAAGCGCGAACGCCAGGTGAATGGAGCGAGCCTCGGTGGCATTGAAGACACCGAAGCGAAACATGAAGGGGAGCGGTGAGGCGATCCATAGCTGAAACAGCGACCAGGCCGCTGCGATGCTGACCAGCAGCTTGCCCGGCGCCCCTGCCGGCTTGCGCGCCCCCGAGTCGCTGGAGGCGACCATATCTTCGAGGTCGACCTCCGACGCTCGGGGTTTTGAATTTTCATCGGTCATATGCTGGCCCTGTCCACTGTCAATGACTTACGGTTTTTCCCCTACCGCAGCGGCGGCAGGAAGCCGACTCGCCAACGAGATGCGCGGACGCCCCGAGGGGGTCCGCGCATCGATCACCACTGGTGATCACTCGCCGAGAGTGCCGGGATCATTCGATCCAGCCACGCTCCCGGTAATAGCGTGCCGCACCGTCATGCAGCGGAGCGGTCAGGCCGTCGGAGATCATGTCCTCCTCGTTGAGATTGGCAAACGCCGGGTGCAGACGGGTGAATCGGTCGAAGTTCTCGAACACCGCCTTGACCGTCTCGTAGATCACATCTTCGTCCACCGCAGTGGAGGAGACGAAGGTTGCCGCCACGCCGAAGGTCTCCACGTCCTCGTCATTACCGCGATAGAGGCCTCCAGGGATCACCGAACGGGTGTAGAAGGGATTCTCTTCGATGATTTCGTCGATCTCCGGGCCGGTGACCGGGATCAGGCGGGCATCGATGGTGGTGGTGGCCTCCTGGATGGAGCCATTGGGATGGCCAACCACGTAGACCATGGCATCGATATTGTTGTCGGACAGGGCCGCGGCCTGCTCGGCGGCATCCAACTGGGAGGCCAACGAGAATGTATCGGTATCCCAGCCCATGGCGTTCATCACAACATTCATGGTGTTGCGCTGGCCGGAGCCCGGGTTGCCGATGTTGACGCGCTTGCCGGGGAAGTCGGAAAAGTGCTCGATGCCGGAATCGGCACGGGCGACCACGGTCAATGGCTCACCGTGCATGGTGAAGACGGCTCGCATCTCTTCCCAGGGTCCATCGGACTCGAAGTTGTCCTCGCCGTGATAGGCCCGATACTGGACGTCGGACTGCACGACGCCCATGTCCAGGTCGCCGGACTTCATGCCGTTGACGTTGGCCACGGAACCGCCGGTGGTGGGGGCATTACAGCGAATGTTGTGATCGTCGCTGCCGCGATTGACCATCCGGCACACCGACTGACCGACCACATAGTAGACGCCGGTCTGGCCACCGGTACCGATGGTGATAAAGCGATCCTGCGCCACGGCGGGTGCCGAGAGCATGGCGGCTCCCAGCAGGGCGCCAGAGAAGGCAGCAGCCGAAAAAGCATGGCGTTTCATGAACACACCTCATGATGTTGTAGGCAGTAGTATGTGGCAGCTCCAGCACACTGACCGGAGGTTCTACCGATCTCTTCTACTTTAGCGGATAAAACTGCATCCGGGTATCCCGGCTCCCTCAACGAGAAATTGGACGATTACAGGTTTATTCTAGCCCCTCCCAGCGTTTACGCCGCGTTGGAAATTAGCGCGTTAGCAGTGCGAAAGCCGTGCCATGGCGCGGTTCTCTCATTCAGCGACGCCTGCCCTGTGATCGCCAGGATGGCTTCACACCGGCCGGCGGGTCAGTTTCGCCGTCAGGCGCTGCAGGCGCGGCGCACCAACCAGGATCAGCGCAAAGGCCACCGGCCAGGCAATATAGAACGCACGCCACCAGCGGCCCGCGAACCCCTCCCCCAGACCGGTGTTAACCCAGGTGATCACGAAGGTCATCAGGAATACCATGTAAAACGACATGAGAACGGAGAAGACCAGCGGGGCGAAACGCGGCGGGAAAAGCATGGAAACTCCTGAGTCCTGTTAAGCCCGAAATGCGGCGGGCATTGGTTGTATGCAAGGAAGCGTCGTACAGGCATAAGGTTAGAAGGTAATTATGCGCATGACGTCCCCGCAACCCCTGCGCCCTTCGGTCACATCTTCCTGCAGGCCACATGCAGCTGATCGACTGCCAGGCCCAAATTCCCCCCACCCCCTGGCATGACAATCAGATGGCTTGACTCCCCATCTCGGTGATTGACCGGCGCCTGCTTCCAGACCTTGGGCGCAGATGGGCCCTGGCAAAAATCTGACTCTGTCGTGTATCGCGTTGCAGGAGCCCCGCAGGCGAATGCCCTCGAGCCAGACCCGCCGCGAGGACCTTGCCGAATTCCCGCTCCGGCAGCCAGACTGAAGAGCAACGGTGATCATGAAGGAGGCCTGCTGATGGACGCGATCCTGGAATGTCGACGGGGTGATATCTCCCGCCAGGACGACATTGATGCCGTGGTTAACGCCGCCAACGCTGAGCTGCACCCTGGCGGCGGCGTGGCCGGGGCCCTGCACCGCGCCGCTGGTCCCGAGCTGGACAGGGCCTGCCGGCCCCTGGCCCCCATTCGCCCCGGCGAGGCGGTGATCACCGAGGCCTTCGGCCTGCCCAACCGCCACGTGATCCACTGTCTGGGGCCGGTCTACGGAGTGGACAAACCAGCCGAGGAGCTGCTCGCCGCCTGCTACCGCAACGCCCTTGAACTGGCTGACAAGCATGACCTTGCCTCAGTCGCCTTCCCGGCGATCTCCGCCGGCGCTTTCGGCTATCCGCCGGAAGAGGCGGCTCGGGTGGCACTCGACACCGTCATCGCTACCTTGCCCCACCACCCGAAGATCGCGCTGGTTCGCTTCGTGCTGTTCGATAATACCAGCGCCGAGCTCTACGAACGTACCCTGGCAACCCTGCGGAGGGGCGCATGAAACCTCCACGTCCAGACCCACCTTGCACAGAAGGCTGATCATCGACAGGCCCACCCCTTACCCGACGCTATGGCCCAATAGTTGCAGCAACCATCGCCCTCCCCTATTCGTCGGGTGCCGAGGCCACCTCATCATCGCTCGACGCAGACAGGCAGTGACCGTCGCTGCCGGGCCAACTGACGCAGTCACCCTCCGCGATACCCAGCTCCTCGAAGAGGCCGGCGTTGACCTCCAGCGCCATCCGGTAGGGCACCCCGGGGTAGGTGACAGGACACTGGGCCGGGTTCTGCGAGCCGCAGGGCCACATGGTGAAGATGGCGGCGATTCGCTCATCCTCGCCGATGAAGGCGATATCCAGGGGTATTCGGGTGCGATACATCCAGAAGCCGTTGCGGGGCGACTGGGTCTCCCGGTAGAGGAACAGCATGCCGGCGTCCTGATCCAGGTGGTCGCGCTCCATGAGGCCTCGACTGCGTTCGGGGATGGTGCGCGCCACCTCGACGTCGAACCACTGCGGCCCCTCGGCGGCATGCACCACCAGCGGTAGCGTCACGGCAGCCTCGGACTCGCGCTCTTCGTCGGCTGCCATCGTCGGCACACTCATCAACAGCGCCAGGGCGCCGGTCCACTGCCACGCACGCATCATCTCGTCGTCCTCGCATCATCCGGCAGGTCCTGCGCCGGCATCAGGTGAATTCCCGCCGCCAGCAGCGAGACCTGCACGGATTCTCCCCGGGCCAGGTCGTTTCGCCGCGCCGCATGAGTGGCGATCTCGAAGCTCAGGGTGCGCTCAGTATGTTCGAAGGCCAGCGTAACAGCGGTCACTCCGCCCAGCACCACCAGCGTATCGACTCGAGCCCGAACCGGATTCTCCCGCTCTCCCTGGGAGGGCCTGCCGCGTCGATGCAACACCACATCGGAGGGCGGCAGGTACCAGCTCAACCGGTCGCCGAGCGACAGCGCCTCTAGCCCCTGGGCCACCTCCAGTCGCCAGGGTCCCCAGGCAAGGCGCGGCTCCCCGTTCTGCTCGACCACCTCGCCCTCGAAGAGGTTGTGGCGGTCCAGCACCCGGGCGACCTCCGGCGAGGCGGGGCGTCGGAACAGCGCCTCCGGCGGCCCCGCCTGAAGGCTGCGTCCGCCGTGCAGCACACAGAGACGGTCTGCCAGGGCCGCGGCCTCGTCCAGGTCGTGGGTCACCAGCACGATGGGGATGCGGATCTGTTCGCGAAGCATCGCCAGCTCGCGCTGCAGGCGTCGCCGGGTGACCTGATCCACCGCCGAGAAGGGTTCATCGAGCAGCAGTACCCGAGGGCTTCGCGCCAGGGCGCGAGCCAGGGCCACCCGTTGGCGCTGCCCCCCGGAGAGCTGCCCGGGGTGCCGGTCGGCCAACCCCTCGAGACGCACCCGGGCGAGCCAGGCTATCGCCTGCTCGCGGCGCTCCCGGGGCGGCAGGGGATCCAGAGCCACCATGACATTGCCCAGAGCGGTGAGGTGGGGAAAGAGCGCGTAGTCCTGGAACACCAGGCCGACACGGCGACGCTGGGGCGACAGGGAAAGGCGTTCCCCCGCATCGAACCAGGCCTCGCCGCCGCAGTCGATGCGTCCGGATACTGGGCGGTAGAGGCCGGCGATGGCGCGCAGCAGGGTGGTCTTGCCGCTGCCGGAGGGTCCCACCAGAGCGAGCAGTTCGCCGGCCTCGCAGTGGAAATCGGCGTCCAGCGGTATGGGGCCCGGCTGGTGAAGGCTCACCGACAGCCGCGAGGGCAGTTCGGAAGACTCAGGCACGGCGCCACCTCCGCCGGCCCGCCAGGCCATAGACCACGCCGATGGTGAGGAAGGAGACCAGCAGCAGCATGGCCGACATGATGCCCGCCCCCGCCTCGTCGAAGGCCTGAACACGATCGTAGATGGCGATGGCCAGGGTGCGGGTCTCGCCATCGATGGCGCCGCCGACCATCAGGATCACCCCGAACTCGCCCAGCGTATGAGCGAAGGTGAGCGCCAGGGCCGAGATGATCCCCGGCCACACCAGCGGCAGCTCGATGCGCAGGAAGGTCTGCCAGGGGGAGAGCCCGCTGCACCAGGCCGCCTCGCGCAGGTTGGCCGGCACCGTCTCGAAGGCACGCTGGATCGGCTGCACGGCGAAGGGCAGGTTGGCCACCAGCGAGGCGAGCAGGATGCCGCTGAAGGTGAAGTTGAGCCCCGTACCGAAGAGACGCTGCCACAGGCTGCCGACGGGCGTCTCGACGCCGAAAGACTGCATCAGATAGAAGCCCAGCACCGTCGGGGGCATCACCAGCGGCAGCGCAACGAGCGCCTCGCACAGCGGCTTGCCGCGAAAACGGGTCGTGGCCAGGGTGCGCCCCAGCCACAGCCCCACTGGCAACAGCAGCAGGCAGGTGAAGGCGGCCAGGCGCAGCGAGACCGAGAGGGCCGTCCAGTCCATCAGGGCGTGGTGACTCCCTCGTCAGAGGGTGGCACATCGTGGCCGGGCAGACGAAAACCATAGTCGGCCAGAATCGCCCGGGCCTCCTCCTCCTGCAGCCAGGCGTAAAAGGCCCTTGCCGTCTCGCCGGCCCCCTTCACCAGCACCATGCGCTGCACCAGCGGCGCATGCCAGGCCTCGGGAATCAGCACGTGGTCGCTGCGCTCGGCGAGTGCCGGGGCCAGCGCCAGGGACCAGGCCACCAGGCCGCCGCGGGCATCGCTGGTGAGCGCGAACTGGGCGGCCTGGGAAACGTTCTCGCCAAGGATGCGCAGCGGCGCCGTCTCGTCCCACAGGCCGGCATGTTCAAGGGCCTGCATGGCAGCGACGCCATAAGGGGCATGCTCCGGATTGGCCAGGGCCAGGCGCGGTCGACCCTGCCCCGCGGCATGGGCGTCGATCGCCTCGAGAACCCCGCCCAGCGGGGCGTCTTCCCCCGGCAGATCGTTGCGGCCGGCACGCTGCATCCACGCCAGCCTGCCGATGGCATAGACCGCACCCTCGTCTTCGGTGCGCCCTTCCCGGTGGAGGGCCAGCACGTACTCCTCGTCGGCAGACAGATAGAGTTCGAAGGGCGCGCCCTGAGCGATCTGGCGGCGAAAATTGCCGGAAGAGCCGAAATTCAGACGCAGATCGCGGCCGGTCTCGTCACGGAATCGCTCTGCGGCCTCGCTGAGCGCGAACTGAAGATCCGAGGCCGCCGCCACCGTGGGAACGTCGGCCTTGAGCAGAGTCGCGGGAAGGAACAGTGCCAGGCCGAGCAGCCAGGCCGCAAATCGTGAACGCATGGAGGTATCCGGATCCCAGGGGAGTGCTGGCATTGTCAGCCAGCGCCTAGGGCCACCACAAGACCATGAGGAAACGCCGGCAAGGGTATTGACCGGGGTCAATCCGCTGTCGGGGGATCAGACGTCCGCCGTAGCGACACCGAAGATCGCCTTGAGATCGGTCTCGGTGTCGCGGGGACCCAGGTCAAGCAGACTCAGCAAGCTATCCAGATGCTTCACCACTGCTCTCCGAGCCCCTTCTGCGTTGCCGTCGCGCAGCGCCTCCAGCAGTCGCGGATGGTCCTCCGCCAGATAGCACGAGGCCAGCGAGGAGCGCTTGTAGAGAGCGATGACGATGGAGGTCCGCAGGATCAGGTCGGTGAGCATGGCGCCCAGCACCCGATTGGGCGACAGGTCGGCCAGACGATGATGAAGCGCCAGGGAGTGCTCGATACGAGCCGGCTCGTCCTGCCGAGCGTGAGCCTGGGCCTCGCAAGCTGCTTCGCGGGCCAGCTCATCCAGCGACTCGGCATCCACCCGGTCGGCGAGCAGCGCGACGACCTCGCCCTCCACCAGGCGACGGGCGGCGAAGGTCTCGCGGGTCTCGGCAATGCTCGGCGCACGGATGCGGGCCACCTGGTTGGGGCGCTGGTCGATGACATGGTCGGCGGCCAGGCGCGTCAGGGCCCGGCGCACCACCGACCGGCTCACCCCGAAGATCTCGCCCAGCGACACCTCCGGAAGCCGTGTCCCCGGCGGCAGCCGCTGGGTCAGCACCGCGTGCCGTACCCGGTCGACGATAACCCGGTCGCTGATCTTCTTGCCTGCCAGGACGGCGGCTTCCACGTCTTCCTTCCAGGTCTTGCTCATTTTTCGCCCCTGTATCACCCGACAGCACCTTTGCACTTTTCCTGCCTAGTGACCACATAGCGACGACATTGTGTCTACAGGATCAGAGCCCGTGGCGCTCGTTGATGTCGAGGATCTTCATCGTGTTGGTGCCGCCGTGGGCGTTCATGTGATCGCCCCGGGTCAGGATCACGTGGTCACCGGAGGCGGCGATGCCCTTCTCCATCAGCAGCGACAGCGCC
>Ga0207421_10000219_pt1 | contig 71714 bp, 62 predicted proteins | sample SodLakKL_010_SED_4_FD_187542 | JGI IMG/M metagenome (GOLD analysis project Ga0207421, IMG submission 187542) | Alkaline sediment microbial communities from Lake Tanatar, Kulunda Steppe, Russia - 8KL_010_SED (SPAdes) (version 2) | ecosystem: Environmental > Aquatic > Non-marine Saline and...
GCTTCTTTGAGCGTGACTTGCCGCGGCCGGCCATTCACCAGCGCCACCATGTTCACGCCGTAGGTCTGCTGGCAGGGGGTAAACTTGTAGAGCTGATTCTTGACCACAAGCGGCAGCGCATCCCGCTTCATTTCAATGACGATGCGGATGCCGTCGCGGTCGGTTTCGTCGCGCAGATCGGAGATGCCTTCAATCCGCTCATCCCGCCCGCACTGCGCAATGCGCTCGATGAGGGTGGTCTTGTTGAGTTGGTAGGGGATTTCTGTGATGACGAAGGCATTTCGGCCGGGCCGCACTTCTTCCTCGTGCATCTTGGCGCGCATGATGACGCGCCCGCGGCCGGTGTGGTAGGCCTGCTGCACGCCGCCATGGCCGTAAATAATACCGCCCGTGGGGAAATCCGGGGCCGGCATATGCTCCAGCAGCCCCTTCGTGTCGATCTCGGGGTCGTGCATGAACGCAATCACCGCGTCGATAGCCTCGCCCAGGTTGTGCGGCGGAATCTTGGTGGCCATCCCCACGGCAATCCCGTCTGAGCCATTCACGAGAAGGTTGGGATAGGCCGCCGGCAACACCGTCGGCTCTTCCATCGTCCCGTCGAAGTTTTCCTGCATGTCGACGGTATCCTTCTCCAGGTCGTCCAACACTTCCCCAGCCAGGCGCGTCATGCGGGCTTCGGTGTACCGCATGGCCGCCGCTGAGTCGCCATCGATGGAGCCAAAGTTGCCCTGGCCATCCACCAATGGGTAGCGCATCGAAAAGTCCTGCGCCAGGCGCACCATGGTGTCGTACACGGCAGAGTCGCCATGCGGGTGGTACTTCCCCAGCACCTCACCTACAATGCGGGCGCTTTTTTTGTAGGAAGCCCCGGCGCTCAGCCCCAGCTCGCGCATGCCGAAGAGGACCCGCCGGTGCACAGGCTTCAGGCCGTCGCGCACATCCGGCAGGGCACGGCTGACAATCACCGACATGGAATAGTCGATGTAGGAGGACTTCATTTCCTCCTCAATGTTGATCGGAATAATCCGCGGATTTTCCGCTTCCATAAAACCAAGGGGTGGATGACAGAGGGGCAGCGTGGGGACCACCAGCGCCAGGCGCAGGCGGTAACGTATAGCCCTATAGTATACGGTTTAGGCGGCAGAAAGACCAATGATTGTTGCCCCATATAGTGGCGTTCGGAGCCTCTCCGTTGAATTTATCTGGAAGCATAGGCGCTCCCTCGTCGCCGAACGGGATACGCCCGCCGGCATACCACAGGTGTACCTGTCGAAGCGTCTACAGACTTCCTCTTTGCCGGTTGTTCACCCCCCTATTATGCCAGCCTCACTTCCCGACGGTAAACCCGGCACTATTGAAATCCACGGCCATCGCGGAGCACGGGGGCTGCGTCCGGAAAACACGCGTGCGGCTTTTACGACGGCGCTATCCCTGGGTGCGACAGCCCTCGAGATGGATGTCGTGATCGCCGGTGATGGGGAAGTGATCGTGTCGCACGAGCCGTGGTTTCATGCGGCCACCTGCTCGTTCCCCGATGGCCGGCCGATTCCGCGCTGGCAGCAGCGGCGCTATCGCATCTTTGAGATGACGACCGCCGAGGTGCAGCGCTTCGATTGCGGATTGCGGCCACACCCAAAGTTTCCCGAACAGGTACCCGTGCCTTCGTATAAGCCGCAATTACTGGAGGTAGTGCAGCAGGCGGAAGCGGTTGCCGCCGCGCAGGACCGTCCCAAGCCTTTGTACAGCATCGAGGTTAAATCGCGGGTCCGTTGGGAGGGGAGATACCACCCGGGCCCGAGGGCATTTGTGCAGGCCGTCCACCGGGTGTTGCATGCGGAGGGCGTGGTAGAGCGGTCGTCAATCCTGTCGTTCGATTACCGCATCTTGCGTGCGGCGCGCGAGGAGTCCTCTGCATGGGCGCTCAACATGCTCGCGGGGCGCTTTCCGCGGCGTAGCCTCGAACGGCGCCTCGCTGCGCTGGGGTTCACGCCCGACATCGTGGGACCGGATCATCGGCTTGTGACGCCGGAGGTCGTCCAGCGAGCGCATGCGGAAGGCATGCGGGTGGTGCCCTGGACCGTCAATGCGCCGAATCGCATGCAGGCACTGGCGGCGATGGGCGTTGATGGCATTACCACAGACTATCCCGACCGTGCGGTCGCGCTCTTTCATCGGGCGTAGGGGGCGGGCCAAGTGTGAGGTAGACTCACCAGGGCCGCACGGCTACAAAAACGAGCGGCCTTCTGTCTCAAAGTCAACGCCGAAGTAGTCCGCAACCGTAGCAGCATGGTCGTTAAAGCTGGGACGAAGGCCGAGGTCGCGCGGCGTGTCAGAACCGCCGATGACGAGCAGCGGCACGTACTCGCGCGTGTGGTCGGTGCCCGGAAAGGTGGGGTCGTTGCCGTGGTCGGCGGTGAGCACGAGGACGGCGTCGCTGGGCAGGGCCTCCAGCATGTCCGGTAGCGCGGCATCCAGCGTTTCCAGGGCTGCGGCAAAGCCCGCCGGGTCGTTCCGGTGGCCATACTCCTGATCGAAATCTACGAGGTTGGTCCACACAAACGTTGGCTCGTCCAACGCCCCGCGCTCACGAATCGTGTGCAGTGTGGCGTCGATCCCCGCAGGGTTTGTCTTTGTCTTCTGAATGACGTCGAACCCGACCTTATCAAAGAGGTCAGCGATCTTACCGATGGATATGGTACGCACACCCGCCTCCTGCAAGACCTGCTGAAGGGGCGGGCGGGGAAGGGCGCGGCTGAAGTCCTTGCGCTCTTCCGAGATGCGGGTGTAATTACCGGCTGTGCCCACGAAGGGGCGCGCAATCACCCGGCCAACGGCGTGGTCTCCCACACAGGCCTCGGTTCGTGCCAGCTCACACAGTTCGTAGAGACGCTCCAGCGGGATGACGTCCTTATGGGCCGCAATCTGAAAGACGCTATCGGCGGAGGTGTAGACGATCGGGTGGCCGGTTTCCTCATGGGCGGGTCCAAGCTCGGCAATGATCGCTGTGCCGGAAGCGGGCTTGTTGCCGAGCACGCCGTGGCAGCCGGTGGCCGCTATGAACGCATCAATGACCTCGTCGGGGAATCCTTCGGTATAGGTCGGGAATGGGGTATCGAGGCGAAGGCCTGCGAGCTCCCAGTGTCCGGTGGTGCTGTCCTTTCCAGCGGATACCTCCCGCATGCGGCCGTAGCGTGCCCGAGGGCGGTCCGGGCAGGGGACGCCCGTCAGGTCCCGGATGCAGCCCAGCCCCAGCGAGGTAAAGGTGGGAAGCGTGGGCTGCTCAGCGGCGAGCACGTGGCCGAGGGTGTCGCTTCCGTCATCGCCATACACCTTGGCGTCCGGCTGGGCGCCAATGCCGACGCCGTCCATCACGATGGTTACGAAAAGCAAAAGCGTACGGGGAACGGGTGATAAAGGGAGGGAGAAGATGCGGGAGGGCTACCGTACCGGAATGGCGGGCAGATATGGCAACGCTGTGCTTCGTTGCGGCGGCCCCATCCCTGGCTACTCAATCAGGGTGGCGGCCCCGGTTTCGTAGGCTTCGCGGAGTGCAGTGGTGGCATCAGCTCGGAACGTGTCTGGGTCGCTGCGGTGGCGGTCTCCCAGCATCGCGACGCCGATGTTGACGCCACCCGATAGCACCCCATCTTCTGCTGACATGAACTGCTGCAGGTCGGCGGCCCAGTGCTCCAACTCGCTGATGGGTGCGCGATGAAAGACGCCAAACATGCACTCGCCAAACCGCTCCACGCGAGCATCCGGCGAGGCTTTCTCGAGGCGTTTACGAAGCGCACGCTCAGCCCGCCGAATGGCACCCAGCCCATCGTCTGCTACGATTTCGGCGTTGCGTAGATGGACAAGCGCCAGGCCCAGTGGGCGGTTGGCAGCCTCGGCCTGCACAATTTCCTCAGCAATGATTTCCCGGCGCGGGCGCACGTGCTCTTCCGACGTTTCCGACGTGCCGTTCTGGGCGGCGTGCGGGGTAGGCTCAGGTGTAGCATCATCTTCCATCACCGTACTCAGCAGCTGGGCATACTGCGCAAGGATCGTCCGGCCGCGCTGCGTGCCGAGGGCTTCCTCGGTTAGGGCATCGACCAACAGAAAATAGGTGGAGGTGCTGTTGGGACGTTCAATGGGAGCCAGGCCGACTTCCGCCACGTGCACCGGCTCCTTGTAAAACCCAAGGGTCGTATGGGGCAAGCCGCCAGCTCCAACGTGCCGCACCGATACCCGGCGCTGCGACATCGTAGCCGAGAGTAGTGGTTTGCGCGTGCTGAACGTGCCCGACCGCAGCGCATTGGGGTCCGCGCTGTCCAGGGCTTGCACCTCATACGTAAGGGCAAGCTCTTCTTGCTTTAGCAAGCAGGCCGTATGCGCGTTGAGCGCATTACGGAGAGACCGCAGCAAGGGGATAAGCACCGGGTCTTCCTGAGCCGTGGGCTCGGATGCTGTTTCGGCGGGCGCTCCATCAACCGGGGAGACCGTTTCCGTCGATGTGCTCTGGGCCTGCCCCACATCTGCGTCCGCGGCCCCATCGTCCGTCGTTGATGCCGTTCGCTCGGCCTCATCTTCCGCGGCGCTTGCCTCTGCCGTCGTGCGCGTGGCCGGTTCAGGAACGGGGGCCCACTCCTCGTCGTCCGCGGATGCCGTCGCCGATTCTTCAGGTTCGGCCGGCGTCACGGGCGTAGCCATCGAATCCCCACCTGTGTCTTGCGCAGGGGCCTCTTTCGGCCGAGGGGTAGCCCCGGGTTCTGTTTTCTGCCGTCGTTCACGCGGGCGGATATTCATGATGCCGAGCGAGCGAAGATCATCCTCTTCCGAGGTCTCTTTCTCCATCGGCACCGCATAGGGGTTCCGGTCGTCGCCCTGTTGGCGGCGCCAGTACACGACGCCAAAAAGAACGATCGCCACAAAGACGAGCAGACCAGCAAGGACGTACAACATGGGTTCCTCTAACACTACAGCAGCAAGGGCTATGACGAGGGCAAGCACGCTGGATAAAGCGCGGAGAATACGGCTAAAAAGGGATCGTCGCAACGGGGACGGTTTGCCTTGTAATAACGAACACAATCTACAACCATAGGGCTAAAGTAGGGCCAATACGGGGCGAATGTCAATCCGTTTGGCACGGCTGCGCCAAATTTCAGCCAACTTGGAGGACGCGGGCTTGGAAGCGTAGCGCTTTGTCCTTCAGGAAGCAACCGGTAATGGTACAAACGACGAGTCGGTAGCGATCGTTTGGGCATCGTTGGGCATAGCGATGGGGGGAAGGGTAACCTCGCAGGAGAAGTTGGGAGGCAGTGGGTTTGGTTCGGCCCAGCGCGTACCGCTGTAGGTGCGCATCACCACGTGATCGCCTGCGCGCCCCTCCACGTACGAGCGGTTCAGGGGGACTTTCCCATAGGGTGTGTCCAGCACGTAGGTGGGGATCGCAAAGCCACTGGTGCGACCGCGCTGCGCCTCGGTCAGCGCCATGCCCTGCTCGATGGGCGTCCGTAAGTGCGCGGTGCCCCCGATGACCTGTGCCTGGTAGAGGTAATACGGCCGCACGCGCAGCCGGACGAGGCCTTCGTTTAACGCCTTCATGGTGTCGCGGTCGTCGTTGATGCCGCGAAGGAGCACCGTCTGGTTGCCCACCGGTACGCCCGCTTGCAGCAGCCGGTCGAGGGCGGCCGCCGCATCCTCGGTCAGTTCTTTGGGATGGTTGAAGTGCGTGTTCAGCCAGAGCGGATGGTACCGCTGCAGCATCTCGCAGAGCGCGGGGGTGATGCGGTAGGGGAGCTTCACAGGCATCCGCGAGCCGATGCGGATCAGGTCGACATGGTCGATGGCCCGGAGCCGGCTGAGCAGCCACTCGAGATTGGCTTCGTTGAAGGTGAGCGGGTCGCCGCCGGTGAGGAGCACATCTCGGATTTCGGAGTGGGCAGCGATGTAGTCGATGGCCTCTTGCAGTTCGCCCTTCCGCATGAAGAACGACGCATCACCCACCATCCGCTTGCGCAGGCAGTAGCGGCAGTAGATGGCGCACTCGGCCGTCACGCAAAACGCCACACGGTCGTGGTAATTGTGAATCAGGTTTTTGACGGGCGAATGGGCCACCTCACCCAGCGGGTCGACGTCGCCCACCAGATCGGGTGCCACCTCTGCTGCAGTGGGCACCACCTGGCGCCGAATGGGGCAGGTGGGGTCGTCGGGGTCCATCAGGCTGGCATAGTACGGCGTGATATTCCACCGAAATATGCCCTCCGTGGCCCGGATGCCCTCGCGCTCGTCCGGGGTGGGCTGGATCCATTCTTCCAGCGCCTCAATCGTGTGAATGCGCTCGCGCATCTGCCAGCGCCAGTCTTTCCAGTTGGGGTGCGCAGGATGAGCAGAAGACACAGCGTTCGGGGATGATCAGAGAAGAGAGCGAGCGCGCAGCGGGGTAGCCGTTGGGAGATACGATAAAGTGAACGCCAGGTCAGCCCAGACCGATCCGCTCGAATCCGTTACGCAGCACAGTGGCCAAAAAGGTCTCGTATGGGGTATCCATAAGCTCGGCAATAATGGCAAACGTGTCGTCTGGTGCGAACGAAGGAAGCGGATTGATCTCTAAAAACCACACCTGTCCGTTCTGGTCTACCCGAAAGTCTGCCCGGGCAAAATCGCGGCATTCAAGTTTCTGAAAGACGGTCATGGCGTGTTGCTGCAGCGTCGCTTCCAGCGCGGGGTCCAGGGTGCCCTTCAGGTCGTGCGTCCATGCGGCCTCCGGCATCCCGCGATGCTCCAGCGCATGGAGGCCGATGCCGGTGGTTGCCTCCGTGGCCCGCTGGAGGGCCGGTAGGGCCGCCGGGGGCGCGTGGCCGGTCACTGCCACCGTAAACTCCCCGCCGCCCTCAATGAACGCCTCCACAAGAGCGGGCTGCCGGTAGCGGTCCGCCACACGCGCGACGGCCTCCCGCAAGGCCTCAACCGAGTGCACCTTGCTCTCGGCGGTAATACCCTTAGACGTGCCCTCGTAGCGGGGTTTAACAAACAGCGGAAACGGGGCGGGGAGCACATCAGGCTCCACGTCGGACGGGTCGGCAATAGAGACGTACGGCGGTGTTGGCACGCCCGCTCGGTGAACCAGGTCTTTCGTCCAGGCCTTGTCCAGGCTTAGCGAGAGGGTAAGCGCATCGGACCCAAGGCAGGGGATGCCGGCCATCTCCAACAGGATGGGCACGTACGCTTCGCGGTTTCGGCTATGGGCGCTCTCGGCAATGTTTATGGCGGCATCCAGCGTCAGGCCCCCACAGAGCTGCTCCTGCAGTGCACGGGCTGGACCGATGTCGACAGGCGTGAACCCGCAGGCCTCCACCGCTGCTGCCAGGGCCTCCACCGTAACGCGCGGTTCAAACTCGGCATCAGCGTCCGCCGGGTCGCCGGGCTGCCAGGTATAATCGGCAAACGTATCGTAGCACAAACCAACGCGGGGACGCTGCATAACACAAGTAGTTGATGGCAAAAGCACGCGGCCGGTAGTGCCGCGGGGCTCCTATATTTCTCCCACGTGTTTCCGTTTCCCATGCCGAATGAACAGAAGGCCTTTGTCGTCAAGTCTACACAACAAGCCGTACAGGGGCTGGCCGAGCTTAATGAGCACTTGGCCCAGGGATGGGTCGTAGAGAAGGTTGCCTCACTTGGAGCGGCTGCGGCGGGCGAGGACGCGCCAGCCTTGCACTTTGCTGCACTCGTGATTGTAGCACGCGACGATGACGAGGGGGCAGCAGCGGTCGCAGCGGCTGAAGAGGTCGAGGAGTTTGTGGAGGAGGTCGTGGAGGGCGATGGCGCGACGCAGGAAGTGGCCACGCCTGGGGCAGAGCCGGAGGTAGATCCCGGAATAGACCCCGCGTAGTCGCGGGTCACCCCGGAATTTGCGAAGCGGTACGACAATAGCAAGCCCGCCAGACGCAGGGCGTCCAGCGGGCTTAGCCTTGAAGCTACGTCGATTGTTTACCGTGCAACAACCGACGTTACGGGGCAAGGCTGGTCCCATAGGTGGCGTTGATCGCTTCAGCGACCTCGGCAGCTACCAGTTCGTGCGCAGCGCTGCTGGGGTGTACGCCATCGAGGCTAAAGAAAGGTCCGAACGGTTCATCAGGACTGAACGGTGTATTCGGATTCTCGAATAGCTCTGGGAACTGAGGAATATCCTCTGATCGCTCCTCAAGTAAACCATTGGGGTTTACATACGCCCATCCGCGTTCTTGGGCGGTTGCTTGGATGAAGCTATTAAAGGATTCGACGGAATCGCTAATGGCTTCAATTTCGTCGGCTGTGAGGATCGATATATCGCCAACCTCTTCAATAGCGTCACTGATCTCTGGAGGAATATTTTCAACCCCTCCGAATGCCGCTCCAATTGTCTCCTCAACCGTGCGATCTTCTTCGCAATCGATCGTAAGGGTAGGTGCATTTTGTCCGAGGTCTTCGAAAAGTTGCTCGGCTACCTGGATCAGAGTGGCCCCGTACCGAAATGGTATAAGTGTTTCAAACCCAAACTCCGCTGGGCCACAGCTGCCTGCGACCTCCAAGTTTGGTGGCAATTCCTCAAGCTGTTGTGCGGCCGGTATCACATTGGCGTAAGCGGCTCCGCGAGACAGGTTAGGAATTAGCGTAACATCCACAACGCCGATCAATACACCACTGAGGTCGTTCGCGCCGCTTAATTGGTCAAGAACCTCCGTGTAATCCGATTCAAAATTGTTAGTCGAGGTAATAAGTTCTGCGTTGCCTTGTAGCGCAGCCCCCAACACATCATTGTTGCCAAGCCAGACGCTGGCGAACGTGGGGTTTACCTCGGCCGCACGTTCCACCTGTGTGCGTCCGCCCAGGATCAGCGTGGTAAGTGTGTTGGCATTGGACTCCGGATCAAGATTGGATAGGGCGTCCAGCACGGCGGCTCCTGGAACCGCCACGTTGTTGATCCGGCGTGGCGGCGGGGTGGAGCGCAGGGCACATTCCGGAGCCTGTGGGCCGCCGAGGCGCTCGCCTGTGAGGATGTTAGTAAGGGGCGGCGGGCAGCCCGGAAGATTTAGCTCGGGGACCGTGAACGGCGTGCCCATCGCTTGAGATAGCAGCACAGCATAGGACGCCTGTTGGGTCTGCACGTTGATGCCGTCGGACTGAAATCCTGCTGTAATGCTGTTCCCCAGCGCTACATAGTTTGTGAACAGGTCATCCGCTGGAGGGTCTGGTGATACGAGCGAATCATCGTCACAAGCGGTAAGGGTGAGCGCGGCGATAACCAAGAGGTACAATCCCCGGCGAATCGCCTGCTGTAGAAACGTGGTCATGGTATCGTATGGACGTGAGTTCATAGCAGTGAGGAGCCGACGGGTTAGAAGCGGACCGTCAGGGTCGTGGCGATGACGTGGGCGTCAATGCTATAGAGCCCGTCATTTAAGTCGGTTGTGACCTCTTGTCCGGGGTCAGCGCCGCGCGTGCGTCCGCGACGGTCGTTCTGATTGACAAACTGGTAAGCCAGGTTGAGCTCAACCCCTGGGAAGGGCTTCACGCCCAGCCCAACGGTGGGCCTATTGCGCTCCGACTCCGGCGCAAGCGGCGTCACGGTCTCATCCGGCGAGGCGGGCCGGTTGTAGACATAGCCACCCCGCACCGTCCAGACGTCATCGATCGCAAACTCGGCGCCCAGACGTATATTATTTGAGTTGCCGTAGTTGAGCACGATAGCGTTGTCGAGTTGGGAGACTTCGAAGTCGAGCGGTACTTCGTCCAGCGTAGACCAGCCGGTCCACTGGTAATCAAGCATGAGGTTGAGGCGCTCGGTGGCTTGCACGCTGAGGCCCGCGACGAACTGTGCCGGCATCGTGATCTCCGTCTCGATGCCCTGTGTAACAAGTGGGCCTTCAATAAAGCTCTGCTGAAGCACGGCATCCAGCGGCGTGCCTGCGGGTGCGCCGAGGGGGTTTCCGTCTGCAAGCTGAATGTTGGTGGGGACCTGCTGAAATGTGGCCTCTCCACTGTAATTCATCTTGATGGGTGTCGTAAATCGGGCGCCAAGGCCGATGCGGTCGGTGACCATGGCCTGGATGCCGAAATTCCCTCCGATGCTGACCGCAGGATCGGCGTCCAGGGTGGCCTCGGCGAAGGGCGTTCCGCGCGGGATGCCCAACTGCGCAAACGTGACCCCCGATTCTGGATCCGCGACTTGCTGCGACAGATCGAGCCGCTGATTGAGTTCTACCGAGCTCACCGACACGACCAGCCCACCGCCGACCTTGATGCGGTCGGTTAATTGATAGGCCACCGAGGGCTGAATGTAGATGGTCTGCAGGTTATTGTCGAACCCCAGCACCGCCCCCCGGAAATCGGCGGGCCACCGGGTGTTGAGGCCAAACGGGACGTAGACCCCAAGGCCGAGGCCCAAGCGCTCTGTGGCGCCGTAGGCAGCATAGACGTGCGGGACGACGGAAACGGGGCTATCGACATCCGTCGACTCTCCGGTGTCGTCGGCCGTGTAATCGCCTACCTGAACGATATTGGTGACCCCGCCGCTGAGCGTCCAGCCGCTGAGGCCGGCCAAACCGGCAGGGTTGAAGTAGATGGAGGAGCCATCCCCGCACGGGTTAGCTACCGCGGTGCCGCCGCGCCCAGACGCGCACGTGCCCTGCTCGAAGATCCCGAAGCCCTGGGCGTAGGTCTCCTGGACGGTAAGAAAACAAAGGCTCAAGACGAGGACAACACTCGCCAACAGAGGACGCCATTGACGATGGGCTGGCAGATGGTAAGATTGCTGCATAATGCACCTTAGGGAATGATCAAAGGGGTACCGGGAGAACGCAGGGGCGGTTGGTTAACGACGTTAACAACATCATAACATATCCGGTAAAACGCAAGTTCGAAGCGCTTCCAACATGCAGGGCGCATGCATCAAAATTGATAAAGGATAAAATATCTGGGGGAGTCCCTTCAGAGAGTTTGGGTGAAGATCGACTGAGGTGTGTCGCGTAATACGCGATGCTTCCTCGGCATCGCTGGGACAGTGGCGTGTCGTTGGAACAGGATGGATGCCATCAGCGGCTATTGCAACCACGACCCCTCGCGTGCAGGACTACAAAAAAGCCCGTGCCTTCGGAGAAAGACACGGGCGTTAGCCACGGAGCAGAGACTGGTGAAAGGGTGGCATTTACTCCACGGCGGGAACGGCCTCCAGCGCCGCGTCCATTTCCCGGTCGTCCATCTCATAGTCCTCCAGGCGTCCGTTCATGTAGTCGTCGTACGCGCTGAGGTCGAAGTTGCCGTGGCCGCACAGGTTAAAGACAATGGTGCGAGGTTCGCCAGCTTCTTTCGCGGCCAGGGCTTCTTGCTCGGCGCCCCACACGGCATGGCCGGCTTCTGGCGCTGGCAGGATGCCCTCGGCTCTGGCAAACTGCTGGTTGCTCTTGAAGATGGCCAGCTGCCCGGCGCTGCGTGCTTCGATAATGCCGGCCTCAACCAGCGCACTGATCTGGGGGCTCATGCCGTGGTACCGAAGGCCACCGGAATGAATAGGCGGCGGGACAAAGTCGTGCCCCAGCGTGTGCATCTTCACGAGCGGGGTCAGGCCGGCGGTGTCGCCGTAGTCGTAGGTGTAGCGGCCGCGGGTAAGCGTGGGCGTGGCTTTGGGCTCAACGGCCACAAAACGGCTCCGCGGTTGTTCGTGCGGGTTGTCGCCCAGGAAAGGGAAGGCAAACCCACCAAAGTTGCTGCCGCCGCCCGTGCACCCCACCACCACGTCGGGGTAATCAGCCCCGAAAAGTTCCAGCTGTTTGATCGTCTCCTGCCCAATTACCGTCTGGTGCAAGAGCACATGGTTTAGCACACTGCCCAGCGCGTAGCGGGTGGTGTCTTCACTGGCGGCCCGCTCTACCGCCTCACTGATAGCGATGCCGAGGCTGCCCGTGGTCTCTGGCGTGCGCTCCAGCACGCGCCGCCCCGCATCGGTGGTGTCGCTGGGGGAGGGCGTCACCGTCGCGTCCCAGGTCTCCATCAAGATGCGGCGGTAGGGCTTCTGCTCGTAGCTCACGCGCACCATGTACACATCGCAGGCCACGTCAAACATCTGGCAGGCAAAGCTGAGCGCGCTACCCCATTGCCCGGCGCCCGTCTCCGTAGTGATGCGCTTCGTCCCAGCCTCCGCGTTATAATAGGCCTGCGGGACGGCCGTGTTGGGTTTGTGGCTGCCTGTGGGGCTCACGCCCTCGTACTTGTAGTAAATCTTAGCGGGGGTGTCCAGGGCTTTCTCCCAGGCACGCGCTCGGTACAGCGGAGTGGGACGCCAGAGCCGATACACCTCCTGCACGCGTTCGGGGATTTCGATCTCCCGCTCGGTGCTCATCTCCTGCTCAATGAGCGCGGGTGGAAAGAGTGCGCCAAGGTCGTCCGGGGTAATGTTCTCCTTTGTCATAGGATGCCGCACGGAGGGCAGGTCGATGCCAAACGTGGGCAGGTCGGCGTTGATGTTGTACCAGTGGGTCGGCGCATCGGCCTCGGACAGTACAATTTTTGTTGGTTGAGCCATAAAGCGAAAGAGGTTATGGGAAAGATGGAAGAAGTGTAGCCTATCAAACATACGCCCCGCCTGCAAGCGCTTCCGCCTGCCAGGACGACATAATCCCGTTACTCGTGCGAGCTATGCCGCATCGGCGAAGAGGGAAAGCAGCCCGTCCAGCGTCTCGATGCGATGATCTGGGGCGGGGTAGAGGGGGCTGTAGGTGCTGCCCGGGCGGGCGACAAAAACGGTTTCGAGCCCGGCAGCGTCTGCGCCGTGGATATCCCAGTCGTGCGCGGCGATCATCACGCAATCGGCGGGCGCTACCTCGAGGACGTCAGCGGCATGGCGATAAGGGCGGGGGCCGGGCTTGTGCTGCCCGACGGCATCAGCCGAGAGGACGTGCGTGAAATACTTGTCGAGTGCTGCGTGCTGCAATTGCTGTGCTACCGCCGTGGCCGTGCCGTTGGTGAGGGCGACGAGGCGAAACCCCCGGGTATGCAGCTGTTGGAGGGTATAGGGCACGTCGGGGAAGGCGGGGAGGGCCGTCACTCCGTCCATGAGCGCCTCGACCTCCTCGGAGGTGGTCGGAACGTCGGGGGCCAAGGCCTCCAGTGAAGCCCGCGCCAGCGTGCCGAAATCACGATGCGTGCCGGCGCCCAGGCCCACCAGCCACCATTCCTTCAGCTGACGGAACCACACCTTCCGCAACGCCGCATCTCCTCGGTAGGCGCTAAAGAACGGGTCGAGCGCTGACAGGTCAAGCAGCGTCTCGTTCACATCAAAAATCAGCGTCCGGTAGCTCATGCGTTCTCTTCCGAGGGGACGCCGGTATTCGCGTTGCCATTGGCCGCATCTGTACTCACCACGAGCTCGTCTGGTACATCATTACGCTGCGGTTCGGGGTTTACGAGCCCGCCTGTGATGGGGGTCTCCAGCGCGGTCACGAAGTGCGCAACCGTAGAGAACAGGAAATCCTGCTGAAACTCAAACATGTCACGGGAGAAGCCCAGATGCTCGCCCTTGTGCGCGGGGGCTACATCGAGGTAGTAGACGCGTGGCCAGTCGGGGAACTGCGCCTGTGCTTTCCGTAAGAGACTGAAGGCTTCGGTCGCCGCGTCCTCAAAGGAATGTTCTTGCAGCACCACCTGATAAATCGACACGGTATTGTCGAAGTTCATGTGGACGCCGGGCGCATCGGGCTTGTTGTACTCGGGCTCAAAGGCCGGGCCATCGGAAGCCATAGATAAAAAGTCAGGAGTAATGGGGCAATAAACGGCTCTTCGCCCAACGGCTTCCGGAGGGGAAGGATTCTGGCGATCAGCCAAATCCCACCGCGTGTTCACGGCCGGCGCGGAACGGAAGCGCCCAGGCGATGGTCTTTTCTGTACCCATTTAATCCACAATTGCTAAGCGCTATGGCTACCAACTCACCCGCGGATTTTGAAGACAGCCGGTTTGACTACGGAGAGCGCGTTCGGGTGCTGCTCCGCCATCCCACCCACGGGTTTGTGATGGGCGAGGCGGAAGGTGTGTGTTACGGCCGTGAGACCGATATTGACGTCTCAAAAGATGGCGAGGAGCCGCGGTACCGGACGCTCGTCTGGGTGAAGGAGATGGAAGGGTACAAGAAGCCCTCGGAGGTGCCAGGGGCCGACCCGGAGCCCGTGCGCGAAGCTTGGTTCGACGAGGCCGCGCTGCGCAAGCGCGACGTGCCGGACCCGTTGGAAGGCGTATCTTGGAATTGAACCTATCCTGCCATTCATGCCGGAGCTATCCACCCACCAGTCCGAGGCCTTTGCGGAAGTCCGCGAACGCCTGTTCAAGGGCGAGCGGTACACCTCACTGAACGGCTATGCTGGCACAGGGAAGACGTTTCTCATCGGCCGCCTGGTGGAGGAGCTCCTGGGTGAAGACGAAAACGTGTGCCTCTGCGCCCCCACCCACAAGGCGGCCCAGGTCGCTGGCGAGATGATTCGGGGCGACCTCCGCCCGCAAACGCTGCATGCGCTGCTCGGGCTGCGGCTGGTGCCCGACCTCAACGGGGGGTACGAGCTGGTCCCCGAGCGCGACCGCGATTTACCGGAGGATGCGACGGTCATCGTGGATGAGGCATCAATGGTAGGCGCCGCGGAGTGGGCGGCGATTCAAGAGGCCCGCGGGCTGGTCTGGCTGTTCGTTGGCGATCCTGCGCAGTTGCCTCCGGTGAACGAGGATCCGTCGCCGGCCCTGCAGCAACCGGGGCCGCTCCTGGAGGAGGTGGTGCGGCAAGAGCGCGAGAATCCTATTCTTTCGCTGGCAACAAACCTGCGTAACGGCGCGCAGGATTTTGCATCAGCCTTTACCTCGGGTGCGGGGGTGGCCGTCACGAACCGACGGCAGGCGCTGATCGACAGTGCCGTGCGAGCGTTCGAGACCGACACTTTTCAGGATGACCCGGCCTATGCCCGCATCCTGGCGTATCGGAACCGGACCGTCCGGGCCTACAACCGGCAGGTACGCACGGCACTGTTCGGCGACACCGCGCCGCGGTTTTCGCCGGGGGAGTGGCTCGTCGCGCGCGACAGCTGGTTCATTGAAGGCGTGCCGCTCCTCACCAATAGCGAGGAGGTGCGCGTGGTATCCACGACGCAAACCAAGGAGGATGACGACGACCTGGGGCGCTGGACGGTCTGGCAATTGGAGATTGCCGGTCCAGACGATGTAAACCCGCGTGAGATTACGGTGCTGCACGAGTCGGAAGAAGAGCGCTACCAGGAGCGCCTGGCCCGCTTTCGGAAGGAAGCCAAGGCCGGCGAGCGGGACTGGGAGCTGTACTACAGGCTGCGAGAGCACTTTGCCTCCGTCGATTACGCGTATGCCTCAACCATCCACAAGGCGCAAGGCTCTACCTACCACACCTGCTTTTTAGACGTGCGGGATACGCGGGTAGCTCCGGAACGCGATCGGCAGCCGCTGCTGTATGTGGCCGCGACGCGCCCGGCCCACCGGCTCGCCATATTGGTGTGAACGGTCAGTGCGCATGGCCGCCGTGCGAATGCACCGGCGCATCGCCTGCGCCAGCCTCCTGCAGGGTTTCCAGTGCTCTAAACGAGCCAGTAACGTTGTACGCGGTCCCCTCGGGCGTTTCCATTTCGTACGTAACCGATCCGTGGGCTACGTGGGTGAACGGGGCTTCGTCCACGCCCTCTTTTGTCAGGCCGCCTGGTAAGTCGTCCACCTCATGAACCGGGGTCACCTCATGAATGGTGAGGGTGCCCGAGGCCACCCGAAGACGCGTGATCGCAGGATTCGTGGTGAACGCAGCCAGCGTCACGAAGCGATCTTCCGGCAGATCCGCAAACCCATCGTCGATGGTTTCGATATCGCCCAGCGAGGCTGCGGCGTCGTAGGTGCCAGGTGCGAGTGCGCGTTGCCGGGTGAGCAGGCTCAGCATCAGCGAGACCTCACCGGCCTCGGCGGTGAGTTGTAGCTCCAGCAGGTGATCGTCCTCGTCAACAAGGACATGCGCCAGCGCTGACCCTTCAAATGAGGCCGTTTGTCCCTCAGAGGCGACCGTCGCCTCGAACGGGAAGTACAGGTCTTGCGCCTGCGCTCCTCCGCTAAGGAGCCCGCAGCAGAGCACCACCGTGAAGCAGAAAACCGTGAGGCAGAAGGAGGAAGTACGCATGGCTATGGAGCGGAAATGTGCGAGTGCGGCACGAGGGCGAGGCCTCTACCGTGATTCAACGAAAGTCCATTAGAAACGTCCCTGGAATGATCGTCGGGGGACGCCATTTGTGCTCACGATCGCCTATGTTCTGTTTCACGAACGGCGCGTGCCCAACAGCGGTTTGGCGGGCGCAGGGCGCGTTTTGCTTAACGCGATCTTTGCTTGTCCCTACTGACGGCGTTAGGTAAGTTCCATTCTGTTTGGTACACCCGCTGCGGTGCCGCTACACCTGAGTGCAATCCGCCCACCCCTCGCATGATCCAGCAAGTTCTTTTTCTCTTTCTGGCCGTTGTGGCCATCGGCTCGGCGCTCGGCGCGGTACTCGCCCGAAGCCCGATCAACAGTGCCCTGTGGATGGTGGTCAACCTGATTGCAGTGGCGGGGCTGTACATTACCCTGAATGCCCTGTTTATCGGCGTCCTGCAGGTGCTGGTGTACGCGGGTGCTATCATGGTGCCGATCCTTTTTGTGATCATGCTGCTGAACCTGGGGAGCATGCCCGCTCCTTCCGAAATTCAGTGGAAACACGTGGTGGCGTTTATTCTGGGCGTAGCCCTGCTCACGCAGTTGGCTTTTGTGCTGGCCATTGGGCTGGATGCGCTGCCCGAGATGTCGGTGAGCGAGGAAGCGGTCGCTGCCTCGTCTGCTCGTGAGATTGGCAAAATGCTCTTCACGCGCTACGTCCTTCCGTTTGAGATCATCGCGATCTTGTTGCTGGCCGCTACGATTGGCGCTGTCATGTTTGCCAAGCGCAAGTTTGCCTGATACCATCCCGCCGCTTTTCTCCTGTTCGACTGAATCTGCCCCCGCATGGAACTGACCGTAAACTGGTACCTCGCGCTGAGTGCTATTCTCTTCTCCATCGGGGTGATGGGAGTGCTCTTTCGCAGCAATGCGATTGTTATTCTCCTCTCGGTGGAATTGATGCTAAACGCCGTCAATGTGTCCATTATTGCCCTGGCGCAGATGATGGCGGACTCCACAGGCCATATCCTCGTCTTTTTTGTGCTGGCGGTGGCTGCTGCTGAAGCCGCCATTGGCCTGTCGCTGGTGATTGCCCTCTTCCGTACCAAGCCGACGGTTGATGTCAACGAGTTCAACCTGTTAAAGCATTAGCACGCTACATGCGGTAGGTGTGGCCCGGCACGTCGGGCCTGCTGCGCCGCGCGTTTTCCCCTCCACTGTCGCTCGCTTCTTCTTGTCGCATGGACGCCCTACTTGTTCGACTTATCATACTGTTGCCGCTGGCCGGTGCCATCCTTACGGGGTTGGTGCCGCTGTTTATGCCAGGGCTGCGAAAGAACGAGTCGTTGATCAGCACCATCGGCACGCTCGCCGTAGCCGTACCGTTTGGGATGGTCGTCTACCTCTTTCTGACGTTCGACGGTAATGCGTTTGTGGCCACCTTCTACACCTGGATGGCCGCGGGCGACCTCTCGGTTGATTTTGCCTATCGCATCGACCAACTCTCGTTGATCATGGGCCTCGTGGTGCTGGGTGTTGGTACGCTCATCCACGTGTACTCCATCGGTTATATGCACGGCGATGACGGGTTCTGGAAGTTCTTTTCCTACCTGAACCTGTTCATCTTTGCCATGCTGAACCTCATCCTGGCCGACAACCTGGTCGTGCTCTTCCTCGGATGGGAGGGGGTGGGGCTTTGCTCCTTTTTGCTCATTGGATTCTGGTACACGGACCTCAAGAACAGCGCAGCAGCTAACAAGGCCTTTATCGTAAACCGCATTGGCGACTTCGCCTTCCTGCTGGCTATGTTTCTGCTGTTCCGGGAACTGGGAGGGCTCGACTTTGACACCCTGCTGAACGGGGTGGATACCCTCAGCAGCACGACGGTGACCATGGCCGTGCTGCTGCTTTTCCTGGCTGCCACCGGAAAAAGCGCACAGATTCCGCTCTTTGTGTGGCTGCCGGATGCCATGGCGGGCCCTACGCCGGTGTCCGCCCTTATCCACGCCGCCACCATGGTAACCTCGGGCCTGTACCTGTTGGCACGGATGTCAGACATGGTACTGGCCGCTCCGGGCGTAATGGTTCTCATCGCCATCGTCGGGGCCTTGACGGCGCTGGTGGCCGCCACCATCGCCATCACGCAAACGGACATCAAACGCGTGCTGGCCTACTCTACGGTGTCGCAGCTCGGCTTTATGTTCATGGCCGTAGGTGTAGGCGCTTTTTTCGTGGCCATCTTCCACGTGGTCACCCACGCCTTCTTCAAGGCCCTGCTTTTCCTCGGCTCCGGTAGTGTGATTCACGGCATGCATGAAGTGGAGCACGACCTGGAGCACGAGGGGCATGATACGTCATCGTTTGATGCGCAGGACATGCGCACGATGGGTAACCTGAAGGCCTACATGCCGGCTACGCATATCACGTTTTTGATTGCCACGTTGGCAATTGCGGGGATCCCGCTGCTGTCTGGGTTTTTCTCGAAAGATGAAATCCTGTTTATGGCGTTCCAGGCCGGATACAACGGGATGCCGGTGGCTTATGCCGTCTGGGCCGTTGGTATCCTCACGGCCCTGCTCACGGCCGTATACATGACGCGGGCGTACGTGCTGACCTTCCGCGGCGAAGAACGCTGGCCCGAAGCGCCTTCTATTGCGCCACATGAGTCTCCGCTGAGCATGACGCTCCCGCTTTGGACCTTGGCCATTCTGGCGATTGTGGGGGGGTATATCGGGCTGCCCGGCGTCATCGCGGACGGCGACTGGAACTGGATTCACCACTACCTGGCGCAGGACTATGGGGGACCAGTCGCCGACCTGGCAGACAGCGCAGGGTTCTCCCTCCCGCTGGCTTTGAAATGGCTGCTCATTGCTATTGGCGGCGGCGTGGCCATCCTTGGAGTGAGTCTGGCCTGGGTTGCTTACGACCGCGAGGGCCTGGCCTTTGATGACCGGCTCCGCGAGCGCCTGGGTCCGCTCTATGGCGTATGGGAGGTGAAGTACCGGCTGGACGAAGTGTACGATGCTGCGCTTGTGAATCCGATTCGCGACATCATGGGGCAAGGATTTGCCAAAGCTGATGCCTCGGTAGTGGATGGGGTGGTCAACGGCGCTGCGCGGGGCGCTGCTGCCTTCGGGCGCGTGCTCGGCCGCATCCAGACGGGTGTCATCCAGCGGTACGCTGTGATGATGGTCCTGGGGGTGGTCATTGTGATGGCGCTCATCCTGTTTGTATAGCGCACCCGCGCTGCCGCTGCCGCCCCGGCATCGGTCTCTGAACAACCTTACTATGTCTGCTTAGCGGAATGACGTTTCCTTATCTTTTAACCCTGGTCATCTTCCTGCCCTTGCTCGGGGCGCTGCTTACGCTCGTGATGCGCGACGTCAGCACCGTCCGCTGGATGGCGCTGGGCACCACCGTGGCCACGTTTCTGCTATCGTGCTTGCTGTACGTCGGGTTCGACCCGGCTGCCGACCCGTCGGTGCCCCAATTCGCGGACGTTACCGGGCCGCTGATCTCGCACGCCTTCGACGTCAAGTACTTTGTGGGCATTGACGGCATCAATATTCTGCTGGTGATGCTGACGACGCTTCTCGGGCCGATCATCGTATTGTCGTCGTGGCACTACATCGCCAAGCAACAGGCCGCCTATTATGGCTTGTTACTGCTGCTGCAAACGGGCGTGCTGGGCGTCTTCACCAGCTTCGACCTGTTCTTCTTCTACATCTTTTTCGAGCTCACGCTCATCCCGATGTACTTCATCATCGGGATCTGGGGCGGGGAAGATCGCATTTATGCCGCCATTAAGTTCGTGATCTACACCATGGTGGGATCGCTGCTGATGCTGGCGGCCCTACTATACTTGGGGTATCTGGCAGGGAATGAGGTGAACGCGGGCGTTTTCACTACCGACTATTTCAACCTGCTTGCGCTGGAGATTCCGCTGGGCACGCAGACGTGGCTCTTCCTGCTGTTTGCCCTCGCGTTTGCCATTAAGGTACCGCTCTTTCCGTTGCACACCTGGCTGCCGGATGCGCACGTGCAAGCGCCCACGGGGGGCTCCGTGGTGCTGGCCGGGGTGTTGCTGAAGATGGGTACCTATGGCCTGCTGCGGTTCTGCCTGCCACTGTTTCCGAATGCCTCCTTCTCGTGGGCGCTGCCCGCGGCCGTGCTGGGCGTTATCGGTATCATCTATGGGGCCCTCGTCGCGCGAGCTCAGCCTGATGCCAAAAAGCTCATCGCGTATTCCTCGGTGAGCCACCTCGGCTTCATCGTGATTGGCCTGTTTGCCTTCACCATCGAAGCCATGCAAGGGGCGCTGCTCCAGATGATCAACCACGGCATCTCCACAGGTGCCCTCTTCCTCTTGCTGGGCATGCTTTACGAGCGGCGCCACACCCGGTTGATGACAGACTATGGCGGCATCGCGAAATCCGTACCCCTACTGACGTTCTTTATGGTTTTCTCCGTGCTCGCCTCCGCTGGATTGCCGGGCCTTAACGGGTTTGTGGGCGAGTTCATGATCCTGCTTGGCGCCTTCAAGAGCACCGTCATCGGCAGCCCGGGCCTCATTGCCCTGGCGACCACGGGTGTTATTCTGGCTGCTGTGTACCTGCTCTGGATGCTGTATCGGGTCTTCTGGGGGCCGATCACGGATCAAGCGAACGCCGAAATGGATGACTTGAACGGACGCGAGTTTGCGATCCTGGCGCCACTGGCCGCCCTGATGCTCTTCATCGGCTTTGTGCCCCAGCCCTTTCTTGACAAGAGCGATGTTGCCATGCAGCATCTGCTGGATACGGTAGAGGCCAAGCAGGCCTCTATCGCCGAGGCGGCCGCCGATGAGTCGCCCGCACCGCCCGCCGCCCGAGCTGCTTTTGATGGAACGACATTTTCCGTAGAGACAAACCACCGGCCTGTGCCCTAAGCATGGGGCGGTGGCTCCCGGTACCCTTTCTTTTTCAACTGAACCCTGATCCCATGGCTGATCTCGAACCGCTTTCCCAGGAAGAAATCACTGACGCCCTTGCCGGTCTGGACGGCTGGACCTTTGAAGACGATGCCATCACGCGGTCGTTTTCGTTCTCCGACTTCCGTGCGGCCGTTAGCTTTATTGTCCGCCTCTCGTACTACGCAGAGGAGTACAATCATCATCCGGAGCTACATAACGTCTACAACAGCGTGACGGTGACGCTGACCACCCACGACGCTGGCAATAAAGTAACGGGGATGGATGTAGCCTTGGCTCGTGAGATTGACGGGTTTTCGTGGGTGTAATTTTCTGTTTTTCCGCCCGGGGTGTTCTCGGGCACCTAATGACTTCTTTTTGATGACGCTATGGATCTCTCTCAGGCTTACGACGCAATGCTTGGCGACCTCGCGGGGGCGTTTCCCCTTGTGTTGCTCGCCGTAGCGGGGCTGGTGATCGTCGTATGGGATGCCTTCCGCAATAACGACCCGCTGCTGCCCTATATCGCCGGCGGTGCGCTGGCTATTGGCCTCGTGTTCGAAGGCAGCCAGCTGGCGTCTGAGCAAACCACCCTGTTCTATGGTAACATCCGTGCCGGTGGGTTTGCTGCCTTTATCAATATGGTATTGCTGGGGGGGACGCTACTGTCCGTCGTGCTGTCGGTACCATACCTGCGGCAAATCAAGCACGCCTACGGGGAGGTTTATGCGTTGATGCTCTTCGCCACCGTGGGGATGATGGCTTTGGCTACCGGTAACAGCCTGATTATGCTGTTTGTGGGGCTGGAGACGATGAGTGTGTGTCTCTATATCCTCGTAGGTCTGGTGCGTAAGGATGAAGGGTCCATTGAAAGTGCCTTCAAGTATTTCGTGTTGGGGGCGTTTGCCACGGGCTTTTTCTTGTATGGTATTGCCCTGCTCTACGGGGCTACGGGCACCGTGTACTTGCACGAGATGCAGTCGGGCTTTGCGCAAAGCGGCGCTACGACGATGTTCTGGGCCGGTGTGGGCCTGCTGCTCGTCGGGTTCTTCTTTAAGGTGAGCGCGGTCCCGTTTCACATGTGGACGCCGGACGCGTACCAGGGTGCGCCTACGACGCTTACCGGATACATGTCGACGACCTCAAAAGCGGCGGCCTTTACAGCGCTCATTCTGGTACTCTACTACGCGCTCCCCCCTGAACGCTGGACGACCGTCCTCGCGGTGGTTGCTGTCCTTACCATGGTCGCCGGCAACGTGCTGGCGCTTGCGCAGGATAACGTCAAGCGCATGCTGGCCTACTCGTCCATTGCGCACGGAGGGTATATCTTGGTGGGGCTGGCCGCAGGAACGGCTGCCGGCTATTCGGGCGCCCTATACTACCTGTTGATTTACTCCATCATGAACATCGGCGCGTTTGGCGTCATAGCGCTGTTGGAGTGGGATGGCAAGATCGGCCGCGAACAAACCATGGAGTCGCTATCCGGGATTGGCACGCAGCGTCCATTTTTGGGGCTGGCCATGGCAGTGTTCATGTTCAGCCTGATTGGCTTTCCACCCTTTGGGGGGTTCTTTGGAAAGGTGGCCGTGTTTGGTCCGGCCATTGATGCCGGGCTGACGTGGCTGGCTGTGATTGGCCTATTGGCCAGCGTAGCTTCGGCAGGATACTACCTCCGCGTCGTGTACGTCTTTTCATTTAAGTCTGCCGATGAGCGCCCTGCAGAAGCGCCTGCCACCGGCACAGGCTTCAACGTGCCATTCTCATCCCTTGCCGTGCTCTCCCTGTGTGTAGTGCTGCTCGTGGTCGTCGGCTTCATCCCGGGCCTGCGCGATGTTACGACCCATTATTTCATTGACATGGCCGTAGCAGCGGGCACCTTGTAGTTCATGGATGTGATTGGTGGCGCCTTACCGATGGCTATGGCCGTCCATAGAGGACGCCCAGGCCGGTGCTGGAGTCCGCTTTAATCTGAAGAGGGCCCGTGCATGCCCCAGTGGGTGTCGTGTGCAAGTGCCTTGAAATGATTGCGCGCATCGCGATAGAAGAGGTGCACGTTCTTTACATGGGCGTCGTCTTCGCGCCCGGTGAGTTCGTCGGTGTAATAGATCGTGCTGCCGTCCCGTCCGGCATATATCCCCTCCGAAATGCCCTTTTGGTCTACGACGTATAGCGTAGCCCCTTCCAGATTTAGAAATTCACCAAGAGCGGAGAGCGGGTCTTGCTCTTTGTCTTGCGAGACCAGCGTTTTCAGGTCGGGCTTGCGTTCTGGCATGAGGGCCTTCGTTTTGTGAAAAGAGTATGGACTAAAAAGGCCAATCTCCCGGGCGGTTTCGGGGCGGAGCGGACGTAACCTGAATTTGGTACCAACCTCCGGTATTTGTAGTGGGAGAGGCGACAGAAACAACTGCTGTGGCGAATGCAATAAGCTGTTAACGAAGCGTGCCGCTGCGCCGTACCAACGAACGTATGAGGGATCGTGCAGTAACTCTACCCTAATTCGTCATCAACTCCCCAAAAATCTCTCTCATTATGGCTTTTACGCTGCCAGATCTTCCTTACGCGCACGACGCCCTCGAGCCTGTTATTGATGCCACTACCATGCACGTGCATCATGGCAAGCACCATCAGGGCTACACCAATAAGTTGAATAATGCACTGGAGGGCCATACGGAGCTGCAGAATCGTTCCATTGAGGAATTGCTGCGCGGCATAAAAACGCTGGTACCGGCGGAGATACGTACCGCCGTGCGAAATAGTGGAGGCGGGTTTGCCAACCACCGCCTGTTCTGGGAAGTGATGTCGCCCGACGGTGGAGGGACGCCTTCAGGCGCGCTGGCTACCGCCATTGATGAGGCGTTTGGGTCGTACAGTGCTTTTAAGGAGGCCTTCGCGTCTGCAGCCGGTGGTCGCTTTGGTAGTGGATGGGCTTGGCTCGTGGTTGATAAAAATCATGAGCTGGCCGTATATTCCACAGCCAACCAGGATAGCCCGCTGATGGAAGGCGACACGCCTATCCTGGGGCTGGACGTGTGGGAGCATGCCTACTACCTGCACTATCAGAACCGCCGCGGCGATTATGTGCAACAGTTTTTCGATGTGATTGACTGGTCTGCTGTGGACGCGAAGTACGCCGAGGCGACCTCTTAAAAACGCTACGTGCTTTTGGCACTGGCGCAGGACCAACAAGCAGCGGCATGCACTGCCGCTGCTTAATTTTTGGGCTTGTTGGAAAATTTATATACGTCCAACCATATGTCTCTGATGAACTTATGGGGATGATTGATGGCGCAAGGGGCAAAAGCCTTGAGTACCTGCCGTCAGGATTGTATCCTTTCGTTTCTGTTATCCTACGGCAGCGCATACACGCTGCGCACGTTCTTTTGAGTTAATCCCCCTCAGGCGTTTTGTACATTGAGCCAACAAATGTAGCCACGTGGGTTGCGGTGGTCGTGTTTGCTGCCCTAAGTCTGGCCCTGGTGCTGGCCTTTATCAGGCTCATGCTGGGGCCGTCCCTGGCAGACCGGATTGTGGCGCTGGATCTCGTGGCCTACCTGGCGGTGGCCTTCATGGTGTCGTATGCAATTGTAACCGACGAAATCTACTTCCTGGATCCAGCCCTTGTGCTGGCGCTGGTTGCCTTTCTCGGGACGCTCGCCTTTGCACGCTTTATGGAGCATCGCGCCACAGACCATATAGCAGACTCTGACCCCACCCCGCATCCTCAGCGTACCCATGATTGAGATTCTGGCTACTGTATTTCTGCTCAGCGGAACCGTCTTCGCGGTGGTGGCGGGGATTGGTGTGGCCCGCCTCCCCGACGTACCCATGCGCATGCATGCGTCCACCAAGGCCGGCACCTTGGGCGTCGCGCTCATTACCACAGCAGTTATCTTTCTTCATCTCGACGACCTCAGCGTGGTGACGAAGGCTATTGCCCTCATTCTCTTTATGCTGCTGACGGCACCCATCGCCGCGCACATGATTGGCCGGGCGGCCTATCTTTCCAAAGTAAAGCTTTGGGAAGAGACGCAAATCGATGAACTGGCTGAACACATCGAACGCGAAGGAAAACTCCACTAAGAAGGTACGAGCCTACGCGCTTGTGCTGCCCCCCTTGTGCCCTGTGTTGTAACGGAATCATCTATGGCCATCCTGCTCATTGTTTTTTCTGGATTTGCACTGTCGCTTCTGGCGCCATGGCTGACGCAGCCGTTGGGCAAAGCGGCGGGCTGGGTCTTTGCGTTAGTGCCCGTAGGTATTGTAGCCGGCCTTGCCACGTACACGGGGGCAATTGCTGCAGGAGAGACGGTTTCTGTCTCATACGACTGGATCTCGATCACGGCGTTTGACGTCACGCTCAGCTTCTATCTGGATGGGCTCAGCCTCTTCTTCGGACTGCTGGTGAGCGGAGTAGGGGCCCTGATCTACGTGTATGGCGGTGGGTATTTGGAGAAGCATCACCATCTGGGGCGGTTTTTCTCCTACCTCTCCATGTTTATGGCCGCCATGATGGGGATGGTGCTGGCAGACAACCTGCTGACCTTTTACATCTTCTTTGAGCTCACGAGTTTTGCCTCGTTCATGCTCATCGGGTTTAACCACGACAACGCAGGATCGCGTCGCTCGGCGTGGCAGGCCTTGCTGGTGACGAAGGCTGGGGGGCTGGCCATGCTCATCGGCTTCCTGCTTATCCATCAGGTGACGGGGACGATGCAGATCTCCGAGATCATCCAGATGGGCGGGCTCATCACCGGTAGCGAGTTCTATTTGGCGATTCTACTGCTGGTGCTGGGTGGGGCCTTTACCAAGTCCGCCCAGTTTCCGTTTTACTTCTGGCTCCCGAATGCCATGAAGGCGCCGACCCCCGTCAGCGCCTATCTGCATTCGGCGACCATGGTGAAGGCCGGCATCTACGTGCTGGCCCGCCTGCACCCGGCGTTATCGGGTACGCCCGAATGGATCGCAATTGTGACAGGCTTTGGCGCCGTAACCATGCTGATGAGCGCCTGGCTCGCGCTTCAGTATACCGATATGAAGGGCATCCTCGCCTATACGACTGTCATGGCCCTGGGCCTGCTCACTATGATGTTGGGCGTAGGTTCGGAAATTGCCATCAAGGCATGCATGCTGTTTGTGCTCGTGCATGCGCTGTATAAGGCCTCACTCTTTATGATCGCTGGGGCTGTGGACCACGGCATCCACGAGCGCGATGTCACCAAACTCGGAGGGCTGCGGCATGCCATGCCAATCACGGCAGGTGCGGCCGTCCTCGCGGGGTTGTCAATGGCCGGCTTGCCGCCCTTCTTTGGCTTTATAGGAAAAGAGATTGTGTACGAGGCCGCCCTGAACGGCGGCGTCGCGGAAACGCTACTGGCTGTTACGTCTCTGTTAGCCAATATAGCGCTGGTAGCCGGAGCTGGACTTCTGGTGGCGCGGCCGTTCTTTGGAAAGCCCACGGCGATTGCGAAAAAGGCCCATGCCGCCCCCGTATCCCTGTACATCGGTCCTGTGGTGCTGGCTGGGCTTGGCCTCGCCCTGGGCCTCTTTCCCGGGCCGTTTGGCGAGCTCTTCCTCCTGCCTGCGGTCGCGGCCGTGACCGGGGAGCCCGTCGAATTCAGCCTTTATCTCTGGCATGGCTTTACCATCGAGCTGGCCATGAGCGTAGTCACCGTGGCGGCCGGCGTAGGTCTTTACCTTGGATGGGATGCCATGCGGCGCACGGTGGCGGCCCGCGGGTTTGAGCGGTGGCTCGGCACGGGGCTCGATCGGGGCTACGACCACACCATCAACGGTATTCTGGCTTTTGGGAAGTGGCAGACCCGGCTCTTGCAAAATGGATACCTCCGTAACTACATGACGACCATCCTTAGCGTTGGGGTGGTGCTGATTGCGGTAAGCTACATCCGTGGGGGGCTGTTTGCCTGGCCTGCAGAGGCGATGGGGCCCATCGAATTGCACGAGTGGGTGCTGAGTGCCCTGATCCTTGGCTCTGCCCTTGGGACGATCCTGTTTACCTCCAGGCTATCGGCCATTGCCGCGCTCGGGATTGCAGGCTTCAGCATTGCCTTGATGTATCTCTCGTTCGGTGCACCAGACCTGGCGAAGACCCAGTTCCTGGTAGAGACGCTCACCGTCATTCTCTTCGTGCTGGTTCTGGTCCGCCTCCCTAACCTGAAGGAACCGGCCTCGCGTACAGGAAAGGCGCGCGACGCCATTATAGCGCTTAGTGTTGGGGCGCTCATGACGCTTTTGATGCTTGCGGCGCTGCGTCTGCCCTTCGATAGCAATATGGCCACGTATTATGCGCAGAACACCTACACCCTGGGCGAGGGGCGCAACATCGTCAATACCATCCTGGTGGATTTCCGGGCGCTGGACACGTTCGGCGAGATCGCTGTGTTGCTGGTCGCAGGGTTTGGGATTTATGCCCTGCTGGTGCTGGGGCGGAAGGACGATGACGACGCGCCAGCCGATGACGACCCCTCTCGCCCCGATATCTCTACTCCTGTATCAACCACGGAGACGGCCTGACCCATGTACACGCTGATCCTACGTACGGCGGCAAAGCTGATTGTCCCGTTGTTGTTGCTTTTCTCGATCTTTATCCTCCTACGCGGCCACGACGAGCCAGGCGGTGGATTTATTGGAGGGTTGATTGCCGCAAGTGCCTTCGCGCTTCTCGCTGCCGCTTTTGGTACGCAACCGGCGCGCAGGGCGCTGATCGCAAACCCCCTGGAGCTTATGAGTGTGGGGCTGGCCATTGCGTTCGTCACCGGGCTTTTCCCGTTGTTGTTGGGGCAGCCGCTCTTTTCCGGCCTATGGGTGGAGTTTACCCTGCTTGGTACAGCTATAAAGCTTGGCTCCCCGATCATTTTTGACGTGGGCATTTTCTTGCTTGTTGTGGGCACGGTACTGACCGTGGTGTTTGAGCTGGATACCGATGGCATATCGTTTTTTCCATCAGAGGCTACTGTGGACGCGCGGGGCCCTTCACGGACCCAACCGTAGCGCCCCACACCTTCACTCCTTTGTCTGACCTCGTCTGCTATTATGGAAATCTTGCTCGCCTTCGTTGTCGGTGGCCTCTTTGCGGCCAGCGTGTACCTGATTTTGAGGCGTAACCTGGTGCGTCTCATTATCGGCATCGTGCTCTTGTCCAACGCTGTTAACCTGCTCATCTTCACGATGGGCCGCATGACTCGTGGAGAGCCCGGTTTCATCCCGGTGGGGCAGGAGTTGCCCCCCGAAGTGATAGCCAACCCACTTTCGCAGGCGCTCATTCTTACAGCTATCGTGATTGGTTTTGGTCTCTTGGCCTTCACCCTCGTCTTGGTGTACCGCACCAACAAGGACAGCATCCTGGTTGACTCGGACGACCTGCGCGATGAGGAGATCGATCCCAGCGTCTATCACAAATGACGCCGCTTCCCCTTCCCCCACTGAAGTAACGCCCCCACTCTGTCCTGATGTCTTCTCATCTCTTTATTATTCTTCCCATTGTGATTCCCTTCACGGTGGCGGTGGTAACACTGCTGCTGCGGAAGGCGCCACAGATTCAACAGTGGGTTAACCTGACCGGAATGCTGGCCCTCATGGCCGTTTCGGTTAATTTGCTCTGGTTGGTGCACGTTGACGGTATCCAGGCCACCACCTTTGGTGGCTGGGCGGCCCCGTTTGGGATCACCTTCGTTGCGGACCATCTGGCGGCGATCATGGTGCTGTCTGGGGCACTCATGGGGCTGGCAATCTCGCTCTATGGCATGGCCGAAATGGACAAGGAGCGCATTGCGTTCGGCTATTACCCGTTCATGAATATGCTCATGGCGGGCGTTATCGGCGCCTACATGACAGGGGACTTGTTTAACCTCTATGTGTGGTTTGAGGTGCTGCTGATCGCGTCGTTCGTGCTGATGGCGCTTGGCAACACGCGGGAGCAGCTCACCGCTGATATCAAGTATGTAGCCATTAATCTGGTCTCGTCGCTGCTCTTCCTGGGAGGCGTAGGCCTTATCTACGGGATCACGGGCTCGCTGAACATGGCCGAAATCTCGCTGCTCCTCGCCGAGGTGGAGTCGCCCGCGCTGATCACCACCATCGCGATGCTCTTCATTATCTCGTTTGGCATCAAGTCGGCGATCTTCCCGCTCTATTTTTGGCTCCCGGCGTCCTACCACACGCCGCCGCCTACAATCATGGCGCTATTTGCGGGGCTCCTAACGAAGGTGGGCGTGTACGCGCTGATTCGTGTGTTCACGCTGTTCTTCACCTATGATGTAGGCTACACGCATACCCTGCTCCTCTGGATCGCGGGCTTTACGATGGTGTCGGGCGTCCTCGGGGCGGCTATCCAGACCGACTTCCGCCGTATCCTCTCGTTTCACATCGTGAGCCAGATTGGATATATGATCATGGGGTTGGCGCTCTTTACCCCGGTAGCTCTCGTCGGCGCTATCTTCTACATCGTCCACAACCAGTTGGCCAAGACCAACCTGTTTTTGATTAGTGGCCTGGCCAATCGGCTGGAGGGTACCTTCACCCTGAAGAAGCTGGGCGGACTCTATGCCGTGTATCCTGGGCTGGCGGTGCTGTTCGTGATCTCGAGCTTTGCGCTTGCCGGATTCCCCCCGTTGACGGGCTTCTGGGGCAAACTGGTGCTGGCCATCGGGGCGCTTGAGACGCAGGAGTACATCATCCTGGCTGTGGCCTTGCTTGTAGGCATGATGACGATGTTCTCAATGGCTAAGATCTGGATGTACGGTTTTATGCCCGGCACCGAGTCAAACCGGGCGAACGCGACGTCTGACGACCACACCCTATTGGGCATGGGCAACGGCGCGAGCGGCACGCCGTATGTGACGTCCCCCGTGATGATGTATATCCCAATCGTACTGGTAGCCCTTCTAATCGTCGCAGCAAGCGTATTTTTTGGGCCGGTGTACACCATCACCGAACAGGCGGCCCTCGAGCTGCTGGATCCATCCCTCTACATTGATGCGGTACTCAACCCATGAGCAATCTGCTGTTAAACTTTGTACTGGCGCTCATCTGGACCTTCGTCACGGGCGCTTTTACGCTGGGTAATTTTGCCGTGGGTTTCGTGTTGGGCTATGCCGTGATGCGGCTGGCACGCCCCCTCATCGGGGCCTCAACCTACGACGCGCAGCTGTGGCACCAGATCATGCTTCTGGGCTTCTTCATGCGTGAATTGTTTATCTCCAGCGTGCGAGTGGCCTGGGAGGTGCTCACGCCAGGCTACAGTATGAGGGCCGGGGTGATGGCTATCCCGCTGGATGTGGAGACCGATCTTGAGATCACGATGCTGGCCAATCTGATTTCGCTTACGCCGGGTACCCTGAGCATCGATGTGTCGGCTGATCGCAAAAAGCTCTTTGTGCACAATATGTACCTGGACGACAGCGTGGAAGCGTCGATCCTGGAGATTAAGCACGAACTGGAGCAGCGCATAATGCGCGCCACGGGTTCGTATAAGACGTCGAAGCCCGGGCCAAAGAAGCCGGCACGTCTCACCATGGAAACCTGAGCGGGGGCCATGCCAGCCCGTTGGTTCTTGTCCATCGTTCTTCGTCCCCGGTGTGCTCTTCGATGAAGCTCCCGCCCAACATCGCGCTGCGCTGGCTTACGCATGATGCAGCCATGGCGCCGACGTGGATGGCGTGGTTGACGGACGAGGAGCGGGCGCAGGTGGCATCGTTCGGGCATCCTGACCGCCGCCGTGAATTCGTGACGGGCCGCGCTGCGCTACGGCTCCTGTTGGCGGACGAGCAACACAGCGATCCGCAGGCCATCACGCTCGAAACCGCTTCGGATGGCGCTGTGGAGACCGCTCAAGGGCATCCGCAGGTATCGCTGGCCCACACCGGCCCGCACGCTGTGGCGGTGGCGGCCCCGCATCCCGTGGGGGTAGACCTTGAGCATATCCAGCCGCGCCGGCCTGACCTCCATCGGTTTTTGTTGCATCCCTCCGAGTATGACATCCTTGACACGGTGCCGCTGGCACGCGATGAGCTGCTGGTGCTGCTCTGGACGTTGAAGGAGGCCACCCTGAAGGGGCTGCGCACGGGCTTTCGTCGCTCGCCGAAGACCCTGCGCCTGACCATCGACTTCCCGGCGCGTGCGGCAGCCGTAGCCGTCGTTGATGGCGCGCCGTGGACGGTCCAGTTTCAGCGCGCCCACGGCTGCTGGCTCTCCGTCGCCCGTCCGGCCGCTACTGTGTTATCCTGACTCATCTTTCCGTCTCTTCTCTCGCTATGCCATCCGACTTATTCGACCCCGCCGCCTGGACGCCTGTGCCTGGCTTCGACCTGACCGACGTGACTTACCACCGTGCGGAAGAGCAGGGCACGGTTCGCATTGCCTTCAACCGCCCAGACGTACTGAATGCCTTCCGCCCGCAAACGGTGGACGAGCTATACCGCACGCTCAACCATGCGCGGCAGACGTCCGATGTGGGGTGCGTGCTGTTGACGGGCAATGGACCCTCGAAGAAACACGGCAAGTGGGCGTTCTCTTCCGGAGGCGACCAGCGCATCCGTGGGAAAGACGGGTATAAGTACGAAGGGGCGGAGGGCGACGTAGACCCGGCAAAGCTGGGACGGCTGCATATCTTGGAGGTGCAGCGGCTGATTCGTTTTATGCCGAAGGTGGTGATTGCGGTAGTGCCCGGGTGGGCAGTAGGCGGCGGCCACAGCCTGCATGTGGTGTGCGATCTCACACTGGCGAGCGCGGAGCATGCGATCTTCAAGCAGACGGACGCCGATGTGGCCAGTTACGATGCCGGGTTTGGCTCGGCCTACCTGGCACGGCAGGTGGGGCAGAAGCGGGCGCGCGAGATCTTTTTCCTCGGGCGCAATTACTCAGCTGAAGAGGCGGTGGCCATGGGCATGGCCAATGCCGCGGTACCGCATGAGGCGTTGGAGACCACAGCGCTGGAATGGGCCGCTGAAATTAACGGCAAAAGCCCCATGGCCATCCGCATGCTGAAGTACGCCTTCAACCAGATCGACGATGGGCTCATCGGGCAGCAGCTCTTCGCCGGCGAGGCCACGCGCCTTGGCTACATGACGGATGAGGCGCAAGAAGGCCGTGACGCATTTCTCGAAAAGCGCGATCCGAACTGGGACGACTTCCCGTGGCATTATTAGAAGCTGCTTTGATATGCCGTTAGGGGCGGCTGAGGGCCAATCGTAGTGAGGCGGGCTGGATCATGGCTGCACGCGTCTCGGCCAGGCGCTCGCACTCCTTCGAGAGGCGCCGCCAGCCTCCCAACCAGCCGAGGGTGCGTTCGACAATCCAGCGCTTTGGCTCTACGGAAAAAGCCCGGCTCATCCGACTTTGATGTGGGAATCTCCAGCCGAAGCCCAAACGCCTCAGCGGCATTCCGAACGATCCTAACGTGCTAATGACCGGTATACGTTTCAGAAGGGCTTCGTTAATCACGAACAAGGCCGCCGATCTCGTGCAGCGCATCCCGTAATAGGTCCACGCCCAGACTCCCATGATGGCTGACGCATCTCTGCTCGAGCAGTACGTTCGCATACTGGCGGAAGAGCTCTCGCCGCGCGACGCCGCAAACCCCAGGGGGTTGGAAGCGAGTGCGACGTTTGTGGAGGAGGTCTTCCGCGCCTACTCGGACCGAGTATCGGTGCAGCCGTACGATGCCAAGGGGCTTCGGGTGCGCAACGTGTGTGCCCGGTTTGGTCCAGAAGGCGGGCCGCGGATGGTGGTGGGTGCGCACTACGACGCTGCCGGACCCTACCCGGGGGCCGACGATAATGCCAGTGGGGTGGCCGGGCTGCTGGAACTGGCGCGCTTGCTGTCAGAAGAGCCGCCTGCGTCGGATGTGGAGCTGGTGTCGTTTCCGCTGGAAGAGCCGCCCTTCTTCATGACGCGCCACATGGGCAGTGCCGTGCATGCACGCGCGCTGAAAGCCAAGGGTGTAGAGGTGCGGGCGATGATCGCACTGGAGATGATCGGTTACTTCTCCGACGAACCGAACAGCCAGGGCTTTCCACTCGGGCCGTTGATGAAGCCGTTCTATCCGGCCACGGGCAACTTCATCGCGGTCGTCGGCAAGTGGGGCCAGGGGCACCTGGTGCGTGCGGTGTGCGAGGGGATGCGCTCGGCCACGCCTCTCGGGGTCGAGTCGCTGATTGCGCCTCGGATTCTGCCGGGCGTGACGTTGTCAGATCACCGGAGCTACTGGAAGCAGGGCTTCCCCGCCGTGATGCTTACAGATACGGCGTTCTTCCGCAACGCCAACTACCATACACCCCACGATACGCCGGATACGCTCGACTATCGTCGCATGGCCCAGGTGGTGGACGGCGTACGCGGTGCTGTTGACCGGCTCACCGGCTGATATCTCCGGGGTCCCATGATCCCTACGCTTATGCCGCCTCCCGCAGGGACGGCTCGCGCGTCTCGGCCACCTCGTAGACGCCGTCCTCTTCCATGCGTCGCCGAATAATCGTCTCCTCCAAGCGATCGGTCGTAACATCTGCATGCCCAACAAGAAGCGCTCCAGGCCGAACTGCGTCTGCCCGTGCTGCCGGGGGCGGTGCTGCACCTCCTGTGCGGTGAGCCGGTCGAAGCCTCCCATTTGGCCAGCATCGGGATTCGATCAACGAATAGTGCACTCCACACACCCCCGTCACGGCCGTGGCTCATACATGCAGGTATACACAGTAGACTGGTAGTTGTCAAAATGACGGCCGCGCGTATCCCGGGGTGCGGCGGTGGGGCGTTCCGCGGCTGAATCTCCAGAAACCCAGTGTCGTCATTGGGGTGGCCTGCGCATACGGGGCCACAGCGTTTTTAGCCTGCCGCTGGCTCATCAATACGCTCAAGCAGCAAGTCCCGATCTGGAAGCAGGAGACGTCCGCCGACGGGTCCACCGAGTGGGTGGAAGGGCAGGGGGCACGTTCAGTGGTTGCAGTGCATGCGATGGTTGGGGGGTGCCGTACAGGGCGGATCGCCATCTGGGCCCGCTGGCCCTTGACAGAAAGAGGAGCATTACCTATCATATGCAATACATGTTCAAAACATGAGTTATGTTTTAAACATGTACCGCAAGGCTTCCTCACCCAACAGGCAGAAACCCCATGCGTACAGCGGCCCTACTCATTGATGATCTGGTTGGGCAGGCTCACACTGCCGCGTACCGGCCCCGCGGGCCACTGGTGGTGCGGCGGGGTGGGTGCGTAGCGGGCCGGTGTGGCGTGGCCCGAGCGCTCGGCATAGCCCCCGGATGGACGGTCGATCGCGCGCTGCGGGTGGTGCCAACCGCAGTGGTAGTGACACACAAGCCGCATATCATCCGCACCTTTGAGGAATCGGTTCGGGCACAGGCGCATGCCCTGACGCCATTTCTGGAGGGGGCCGCCCCCGGATTGCTTTATCTGGGGGTCGATCAGCCGGAAGTGCTGGCAGAGCTGGCTGAGGCGGTAGGGGCGCGCGTGGGCGTAGCAGCTTCCCGGCGGCTGGCGCGGCTGGTCGCAGCGGCTACTCCGCCGGGTACCCTGCGTGTAGTCGATGGCGCCGCTGATGACGTGCTGGCGCGGGTCCCGACTCCGGTGCTGAGCCGGCTGGGCATTGCGGAGGATACCATAGAGCGGCTGCAGCTTTTCGGGCTGCGCACAGTGGACGAGGTGGCCAAGCTGACGCGGCGCCACCTGCTGCGCCAGTTTGGGAAGGAGGGAAAGGCGCTGCATACGCTGCTCGCCCCAAGCGATGAGCCGCCTCTCACGGCGTATCAGCCGCCGCCGTCGGTGCAGGTCGCGCTTGACATCGATCCTCCGGTGTGTGAGCCGGCGGGTCTCGACGGCGCGCTGGAAGAAGCCGTACGGGATGGCCGCCAGGCGCTGGGCACGCGGCGGGCCCAACGCGTGCAGGTGCGCCTCACGCTGCGGCCGCCTACACGTGCAGGATCGAGCGAGCCTTTGCACCGCTCGGCTGATCGGCTGCTGCACACGGCTACCGCTGAGGCGAACCCTTTCCGGCGGGCCCTGCGCCGCCTGGTGCATACGCTGCTCAAACAGGAAGCGCCGGCTGCTGCAGCGGACCGCGTAAGGGGAGAGGTGACGCGGCTGGAGATTGAGCTGGGGGCGCTCACGGAAGCACAGGCTGCGCAGGGTCACCTCTTTGCCGAGCGCCCAGCGGCGCAGCAGGCGGTTGCGGCGGTGGAGGCGCGGTACCCCGGAGCCATGCTGCAGGTGCAGCTACAAGATACAGGGTTCTTTCCGGAATCCCGCTACGCGCTGGTTCCGGTGCAGAGTGCCTCGATGGACGCCCGTGCGGGAGGTCCCGGGTGAGCAGTCCACATACACCCATCACGGTACAGATGGCCGAGGGCCGTCCGTGCGCGCTCCACTGGAAGGGCCGCCGTGTGCCGGTCGATGCCATCGCAGACTATTGGGTACTGGAGGGGCGCTGGTGGCAAGGCCGCACGCGCCGCACCTACTTGCGGCTGGTTACGCCCGCGGGCACGCTGGAAGTCTACCGCACGGCTGGCATCTGGCACCTGAGCCGCGTGCTCGACTGAGCCGGCAGCCGTGGGCCGTCCTGCCTCCCGTGCTCCGCCACCCGTTTCGTCGTCCATCTTCTGTATCCTCGCCTGCTGTGTTTACCCCGCTCCACGTCCGCTCCTGGTTTAGCTTTCGGGCGGGCGGCTCCTCGCCCGAGGCCCTGGCGGCGCGCGCGGCGGCGCTCGGCTACGAGGCGCTGGCCCTTACCGACCGCCATGGCGTCTACGGCGCGGTGCGCCATCAGCGCGCCTGCGAAGCGCACGGTCTCCGGCCGCTCTTTGGCGCCGAGCTGGACTTAAAGTTTTCGGAGCGTGATGCAGAAGCGGTCCCTGACGCCAGGGCAGCCTCCTTCGACCGCGGGGCGCTCGTCTTCCTCGCCCGTGACACCTGTGGATATGCAGCCCTCTGCCGGCTGGCTACGCGGGCACACCGCCGAAGCCGGACAGCACCGCATCTGTGCATGCCCGATCTGGAAGAAGCGGCAGCGGATCTCCAGTCGCATCTCTATGTGCTGACGGGGGGCGTCGACGGTCCGCTCTATCGCTTGCTGGACGCGCGATGCCACGCCCGGGCGCGCCGCCTGCTCCGGGAGCTACAGGCCCTGCTGGGCGGGGCGCTCCACGTTGAACTGACGCATCACCTGCGCCCCGGCGACAATGCCCGGTTGCGTCGGCTACAGCGCCTGGCCGCCGCCGAGGACGTGCTCACCGTGGCTACAGGCGACGTCCGCTACGCCGACCGCGCCGGGCACGCCCGGTATGATTTGCTGACCTGCGTAGCCGAGGGATGTACCGTATTCGAGCGCCACAGCGCGCGGCCGTGCAACGCGGAGGCCCGCCTCAAAACTGAAGCCGAGCTGCGCAAGCTCATCGGAGATGCCGCGGCATTCGAGCGAGCAGCAGCACTGGCGGCCACGTGTCATGTCGATCTCCTGCCCGGGGCCATCACGCCCCCGCCCTCGCGGCTCGTTCCGGAAGGGGAGACGCCGGAAGACGCGCTTCGGCGCTTGTGCCGGGCTGCGCTCCCGAGGCGCTACTCGCCGGAGGCCCAGCGCGAGGCACGGGCCGTACTGCAGCGCGAGCTTGGGGTGATCGCAGACCTGCAAATTGCCGACTTTTTCCTCGTTGTGCGCGAGGTGGTGGCCGAGGCGAACCGTCGGGAGATCCGCTGCGCCGGGCGTGGTTCTGCCGCAAACTCCATCGTGGCCTACCTGCTCGGCATCACGGGCGTCGACCCGCTCGCGCACAACCTACTCTTTGAGCGCTTTCTGCACCGGGGCCGCAAGGGGACGCCCGACATCGACCTGGATTTCGATTCCGCGCGCCGGGACGAAATAATTCAGTGGATCGAAGCGCGCTTCGGCGCAGATCATACTGCCATGACGGCGACGCTCATCACCTACCGGCTGCGCTCCGCCCTGCGCGACACCGCAAAGGCGCTGGGCTGGCCACTGGAGACGATTGATCGCCTGACCGCCCGCGTCCCGCGCCGCAGCGCAGCCGATGTTGGAGCCTACCGGGAAGACATCGAGGCGGTCCTCGGCACGACGCCGCTCGTAGATATGCTCCTTGAGGCGACCAAAGGACTGGAGGGGTGCCCGCGCCACCTCGGGCTTCACTCCGGCGGGATGGTGCTCTCGCGCACCCCCTTGACGCGCCTCAGCCCGGTACAGCGCTCCGCTGGAGGGGTCCTGCAGGTACAATTCGACAAGCACGATGTAGAGCGGCTCGGCCTCGTCAAGCTGGATGTGTTGGGCCTCCGCATGCTGGCCACCATCAGCGAGGCCGAAGACCTGGCCCGCGCCCATGGTCAGATGCCGGAGGACCTGGACGCCCTCCCGCTGGACGACATCCCTACGTTCAACCTGATCCGGGCAGGTAAAACCGTCGGGGTCTTTCAGATTGAGTCGCAAGGGCAGCTACACCTGCTGGCTAAGCATCAGCCCGAATGCTTTGGCGACCTGATCACCGAAATTGCGCTCTTTCGGCCGGGCCCGCTGCAGGGCGGCATGGTGGAGCCGTATGTGGAGCGGCGGCAGGGCAAGGCCCCGGTGGAGTACGATCATCCATCCCTACGACCCATCTTGCAGGACACCTACGGCGTGATTCTCTTTCAGGAACAGGTACTGCAGGTAGCTCACGCCTTTGCTGGGATGTCGCTGGAGGCAGCGGACGCATTTCGAAGGCTTATGTCGAAGTTCAGGGACCCGGGGAAGATGGAGGCCATGCGGGCCGAGTTTGTGGCCGGGGCACAGGCGAAAGGCGCTACTGCGGAAGTGGCGCATCGCGTGTTCGACCAGGTAGCCGGGTTTGTTGGCTACGGCTTCTGCCGGAGCCACGCGGCAGCGTTTGCGAAGACGGTGTATCAGAGCGCGTACCTCAAGACGCACTACCCGGCGGCCTTCATGGCAGCACTCATGCAGCACCGGCCGGGGATGTACCGGCAGGCGACGCTGGAAGAAGAGGCCCGGCGGATGGGCGTGGCGACACTTCTGCCCTGTATCCACCGCTCCGCCGCACGGTTTAGCCTGGAAGCGCGGCCGCTGCGCTCCGTCGAGCATCAGAGGGAAGGGGATCAGGCGAAAGCATACGCCATCCGCAAGCCGCTGACCGCGATTCGTCAGGTATCGGAAGACCTCGCGCAGACCATTCTGTGGGCGCGGGCACGGCGGCCGTTTGCCTCCATCGAAGACCTGTTTGAGCGGGTCCCCATGGCGCGTGGTGCGCTGGAAGCCCTGGCCCGCTCCGGCGCGCTGGACGCCTTTGCCGGCGATAGCCGCCGGGCGCTCTGGAAGGTTGGGGTGCTCCTGCGGCGCCGAGAAGCCCGCCCCCGGGCAGCCGCGGAGCCGATGCTCTTTGCCGGTACGACGCATGGCTCGCCACGCCTCTCCGCGGCCGACCTGCCCAACTTGCCCCCGCTGCCAGAGGCGGAGCGCCTGGTGTGGGACCTGGAGACGCATGAGGCGCCGCGTCGGCATACCATGACCCTCGTTCGCCGACGCCTGGCGCAACTGGAGGTGCGCCCCATTGCCACCTGCTACCGCCTCGGGCGCTACGTCCGCCTGCGCGAAGAAGCCATCCTCACCGTGGCTGGCATTGTGATTTTGCGGCAGCGGCCGGGCTCCGCCCAAGGGGTCACGTTTGTGACGCTGGAAGACGAGACCGGCTTTATCCAATGTGTGGTCTACCCACCGGTGTACACGCGCTTCAAGAAAGAGCTGGGGCAAAGTGCGCTGGCCGTACGCGGCCGGGTGCAGATTGAGGGCAACTGGCGCGGGCTAATCGTGGACGACGTACGCACACTGGATGGGCTCGCAGGAGGGTATGAGGGTCATCCCAGTAGCTCCGGCGGACGCGACCGATGGGTCCGCAAGGCTACACCAGAGCAGGTAGGGGAGTGACTGAAGCAGAGGGCATGCTGCCCGTCGGTGCTGCTACGCTTCTGCCCCCACGGCTTCCGCCGGCGATCTCATCGTCTTGGTGATGTGCTGCATGATCTGCCGGGCATGAAAGCGGCCGTTCTCGATGAACCAGCGGCTCGTGTCAAGCCCTCCGCACACCGTTCCGGCCATGTACAGCCCGGGGCGGTTCGTTTCGAAGGTCTCGTCATCATACACAGGCGTTTGAGCGGCGTCGTCCTCCGTGGCAATGCCCAACCGCTCCAGGAAGTCATAGCTGGGACGGTAGCCTATCATCGCCAGCACCCAGTCATTGCTCAACCGTTCCTCTCCATCCGGCGTCGAGAGCACCAGGTGGTCCGCTTCAATACGCTGCACGGTTGTATTAAAACGCGCCGCGATGGCCCCGTCCCGGATGCGGTTTTCGAGGTCCGGCTTGATCCAGTACTTCACCTTGTCCGACACCGCCGGGCCGCGATGGATAAGGGTGACGTCTGCCCCCTGCCGGTAGCAAGCCAGTGCGGCCTTAGCGGCGGAGTTTTTTGCCCCGATGACGGCTACCCGCTGGTGCGAATAGGGGTACGGCTCGCGGAAGTAGTGCGTCACTTTGGGCAGGTCTTCGCCCGGGACGTTCAGGCGGTTCGGGATGTCGAAGAAGCCGGTCGAGAGCACCACGCGTCGCGCCTTATGGGTTCCGTTTTCTGTATGCACGGTAAAGCGGCCCGCATGGCCTTCTACTGCTGTCACGGCTTCGTAGAGCCGCAGGTCAAGCGCCTCCACCTCAGCGACCCGGCGGTAATATTCGATGCCCTCTTCCCGCGTCGGCTTGTAGCCTTTCGCCGGAAACGGATGGCCGCCAATCTCCAGGAGCTCGGGGGTAGAGAAGAACTCCATCCGCTGCGGATAACCCACCAGCGAGTTGACCAATGCGCCTTTCTCTACGATGCGTGCCCGCAGCCCGTGGCGCTTGGCCTGAATCCCACAGGCCAGTCCCACCGGACCTGCGCCGATAATTAAGACATCTACCATGAAAACATTACCTTGTGCATGAGCTGTACAGTGCGAGCAACGACTCGCGGTATCTGCGGTTTCTGCTCAACGCGCGCCTACACCAGCTGTTAGGTGTGCGTCACAGTTTGCCATTTTCCCATTAGTTGTTGTAACAACAAATGATCGTTTGAAGGCGAACGCGGGGGTGCAGCAGGCGTGTACCGGATTTATGTAGCGATGCTATCGACCAACCGTCTCGCTTTATGAAGCTGCTTTCGTCTTATACGCTGGGCCCGCTCACACTGCCGCACCGGATCCTCATGGCGCCGATGACGCGTAACCGCGCGCCCGGTACGGTGCCCACCGACATGATGAAAATATACTATCGTCAGCGCGCATCGGCTGGGCTGATTATCACGGAAGCTACCCAGGTGGATCCCATGGGGCAGGGGTATCCGGCAACGCCCGGCATTCACTCTGAGGAGCAGGTGAAGGCCTGGCGTAAGATTACGGACACGGTGCATGAGGCTGATGGGCGTATCTTCTTACAGCTCTGGCATGTGGGCCGGATCTCGCATCCGAGTTTTCACGACGGTGCCCCGTCGGTTGCACCCTCAGCACTTACGCCAGAGGGGAAGACCTTCACGGCTTCGGGCGATATGGTGCCCTTCGAAGAACCACGGGCACTCAAAACGTCAGAGATTCCTGACATCGTGGAGCAGTTTCGGCATGGCGCGGCCTGTGCAAAGGCCGCCGGGTTTGACGGGGTGGAGGTCCACGGCGCGAATGGCTATCTGCTCGATCAGTTTATGCAGAGCGGAACGAATCATCGCACCGACCGCTACGGGGGCTCGGTCCAGAACCGGGCGCGGTTGCTGCTGGAGGTGACTGATGCGGTGGTGGAGGAGTGGGGCAGCGATCGCGTCGGCGTGCGCCTTTCGCCGGGTGGGACCTTCAACGACATGCACGACGCTGATCCGCACGAGACGTGGGGGTATGCCGCAGAGGAGCTCGCCCAGCGCGACCTGGCGTACGTACACACCGTGGAGCAGGAGCTGGATGATGGGACGACGGCCTCAGCCCTGATTCGTGCGGCATACGAAGGGACGCACATTGTATGCGGTGGGTATGACCGCGCCTCGGGTGAGGAGGCCCTCCAGCAGAGCCGCGCCGATCTTGTGGCCTACGCACGGTTCTTCCTGGCCAACCCCGACCTGCCCAAGCGTTTCGCCGAGAATGCCCCGCTCAACGAGTGGGACGAGTCCACCTTCTACGGCGGCGACGCGGAAGGATACATCGACTATCCGACCCTTGAGGACATCAGTGCGAAGCAGTAGGCTCGGCAACTACCGTTATTGCAAATGATATTGCAGCAACAAACCGCGCTGCTCATCGCTCGCGACGCTCCCGAAAAAAGTCCCGCAGTAGCCCCGCAGCAGCCTCCTCTTCCACGCCGGAGACGATCTCCACCTGATGGTTCAAGCGCTGGTCGCGCGGAATGTTGTAGAGGGTGGAGGCTGCACCCGCTTTCTCATCAAACGCCCCAAACACGAGCCGGGGCAGGCGCGCCCATACGATAGCGCCGGCACACATCGGGCAGGGCTCCAGCGTTACGTAGAGCGTGCAGTCGGTGAGTTGCTTGCTGCCGAGTGTATCGCAGGCAGCGGTGATGGCGATCATCTCCGCGTGCGCCGTGGGGTCGTTCAGCTGCTCAACCTGGTTGTGGCCGCGCCCGACCAAGATCCCGTCTTGGACAACAACGGCACCCACAGGGACTTCCCCCACACGATAGGCCCGCTCCGCCTCGCGAAGCGCCTTTTTCATCCAGCGACGATCCGGCTCCATAAGGCGCGCGAGACTCATGCCTGAGAGCGCCGAATGGGCAACGTCATGCATCGAGGGCCCCCGCGACCGCGCGAAAGCTCCGTGCCTTCAAGTTTGATCGCCAAGCGCTCTTCCGGTTCGAACGGGCTTTCCGCGTAGTATGACAGGAAACTACCCGCCGTGACCACGCGGTAGCCGTGCTCCATCATGGCTTCAAACGTGCGGCTGTTGCGCTCATACCCGACGACCACGTAGGGCGCCATCGCAAAAAAGTTAGCGCCATCCGTCCATTGCTCACGCTCCTGGCTAAGGGTGTTGCGCCCACCACACGGGATGAACGTCATTTCGTGGCCCAGCAAGTCCTCCAGTGTGCTTTTAAGGTCGACACGCACCTCACAACCGAACCGGTTGGGGGCGTTGGCGTCGGGGGTAAAGTGGACCACGTTGCCCGTCTGGTCTTCGGTAAAAAGCGGAGGGAAGACCACACACTCGTCGGGCCCGGAGAAGGTAAACACGGTATCGAGATGCATCGATGAGCGCCGTTTGGGCAGGTCAACCATCACTACATGCTCTACCGACGTGTCGGCAAAGAGCTTGCTGGCTGCGGCCATAACGCCGGTGACGGAGGTGCGCTCAGAGTGCCCAATGAGGACGACCTCAGGGCTGGCTACCAGCACATCCCCGCCCTCAAAGGTGACGCCCGGGGGCATCTTCAGGATGCGATCCTGGACGGACGCAAACCCCGGGTGGTAGTGCAGAATCGTCGATATGATGATGTTCTCGCGTGCCCGGGCCGCCGTGGCCGGGTGGCTGATGATGATGTGATCCGTGACGACGGCTGCAAGGTCCCGCGTGAACATCAGGTTAGGCACCGGCGGAATGCGAATGGCCAGCGGAAGCTCGCCGGTAAACGCAAACTGATGCAGCTCCTCGTCGGTGAGCTGTTTCAGTTCCTTCTCAAAGGCCTGCAGGTTGGTAATCTTGGCAATGCGGCACATCTCTTCGACAAAATAATACCGCGCCTCTTCTCGTGCGAACGCCTGCCGCAGCAAATCGCTGATCTGCAGCACGCCCCCCGGCTCGCCAATGAGTGTATCGAAGAGCTTGCACATGCGGTCGTGCTCTTCCCGGGCATGCTCCACATAGAGGATGTCGTCAAAGAGAAGATCCAGCCGGCTGTCCGGTGGCACCAAATCCACCTCACGTCCAGGGGTGTGGACCAGCACTTGCTGTAGGGGGGCTGTCTCAGAAGGGACGTTCAGGGTGTACGATGTTTCCGCGCGGGAGGTGGAAGGGCTTTCAGCCGTATCTTCAAGTACAGGGGCGTTCACGGCAATAGAGGGGAAAGTCAGGAAGGGGAGCCGCTGCGCTGTTGCGGCTTAACAGAAAGAGAGGTACGCGCTTGACCGGAGAAAGTGCAGTTTGGTCACGTCACGCCCAGTGGAGGCAAGGCAGAGTCAACGACGTTTGCGAAACAGATCAACAAAGCGCAAGACGATGGCGACAAGCAGCAAGATCAGTAAGACCCGAATGCCAATCTGGAGGAGAAAGCCGGCAATGTTCAGAATGGCGTCCAGTAGCACGATAGCTACGATGAGCACAATGGCAACAACAAGCCAGCGAAGGACCGTTTGAATATTCATAGATGGAGGGCGAGACCTCAGCGGTGAATAGGAGGCCGGGGCGTGCACCGTCGTGAATGGATAGAGAACGTGCGAGTACCGTGTTCGGACAGCGTGAGAGAAAGTTGCAGACTGGTGTGAAGACCTCGTTGGGACGGTGGCAATGGCCCAAACAAAAGCACCGCGTAGCCTACGGTTTACTTGAAGGTGGGCATTCGTCAGGATATAGAACCCTTTCAAGAACCAGGCCATGTGCGGGGGCGGCGGGTCCGGCAGCTTGACGGTCGCGGCGTTCCAGAATAGATGGCAGGCTATCTACCGGCCGGCGCCCTTGCCCGATGTCGACCAACGTCCCCACAATAGCGCGCACCATACCGTGCAGAAAGCGGTCGGCCGCAATTTCAAAGCGCCAATCATGCGCCCGCGTTTCTGCAACCCACTGGGCATGGCGCACGGTGCACACGCGGTTTTTGGTGGCAGACTGGGTGATGCAGAAGGACCCAAAATGGTGGGTGCCCAGCAGATCGGGCAGGGCGGCGCGGATGCGGCCAACATCGGGCGGCGGGCGCAGGTACCAGCGCATGTGCTGCTCCAGCGCCCGGGGCTTGGTGCTCAGGTGATAATGGTAGCGGCGCTCGCGGGCGTCGTAGCGCGCATGGAAGCCATCCGGCGCGCGCGCCACATCAAGAACGGCGATGCCATGGGGGGTGAGGCCATTCAGCGACCGTTGCAGGCGGAACGCGTCCACGGCGTCCGCCGTCTCGATATGCGCCACTTGGCCACGGGCGTGGACCCCTGCGTCGGTGCGGCCAGAGCCTACCACGTTCGGCGCCTCGTCCAGCACAGTGGCCAGCGCTTCTTCCAGCGCCGCCTGCACGGTGGGCTGGTCGGGCTGCACCTGCCAGCCATGAAAGGCGGACCCGTCGTATTCAATGAGCAGGCGGTAGGTGGGCATCGCAACAACGTACGTTATTTACTTCACTGATGATCTGCTGCCGTCATGGCCGAATATACCCCGTCCACCCTTCCGGATCCCGCCCGTTCCGGTAGCGATACCTCGCGCATCTTCTTGACGGGTTTCATGGGGGCGGGCAAGAGCACCGTGGGGCCGCTGGTAGCTGAACGATTGGGCTACACCTTCATCGACCTGGACGAGGCCGTAGCCGAGCGTGCCGGGCAGCCGATCACCGTGTTATTTGAAACAGGCGAAGATGCGTTCCGGGCGCTGGAAAGCACCCTGTTGCGGGAGGTCAGCCAACAGGACGAGGTGGTGGTAGCGACCGGTGGGGGCGCGCTGGCCTCCGAAACCAACCTGAGCCTCGCTCAGCGTGCCGGGGTGGTGGTATACTTGCGCGTATCGGTTGACGCGTTGGCTCATCGCCTGGCTGATACCGCGACGGAACGCCCGCTGCTCCACGATGGCGAGGGGCGCCCACTGGAAGGGGCTGCGCTCAAAGAGCGTATTCAGGCGCTGCTGGATCAGCGGAAGCTCCGCTATCAACAGGCTGACGTCATCGTGGATGCGGAGCAAGAGCCCGAGGCCGTAGCGTTTGCCATTGTGGACGCCCTCAACGCAGAAAGCTGACTGTAGCTAACCCGCGCCCGGCGCTCCTCTGGCTTTACACCGTTTCCCAGGCGGCGGAGTGATCGTCGATGTAGCGCCGGAGCTGCGTGATCGCCACCCGGTCCTGCTTCATCGAGTCGCGGTCGCGCACGGTCACGGTATCATCTTCCAGCGTCTGGCCATCGACCGTGATGCAGAACGGCGTGCCGGCTTCATCCATGCGGCGGTACCGTTTGCCCATCGAGCCGCGCTCGTCGTACATCACGTTAAAGTGACGCTTGAGCTCATTTTCGATGTTGTGCGCAATTCCTGGCATGCCTTCCTTCTTCACCAAGGGGAAAATAGCCGCCCGGATGGGGGCAAGCTCCGGATGGAGGCTCAGCACCGTGCGCTCATCGCCGTCAACTTCTTCCTCACGGTAGGCGTCGCACAGGAGCATCAGGATGGTGCGATCCAGCCCGACCGACGTTTCGACCACGTACGGGATGAATTTCTCCTGTTCGAAGGGGTCGAAGTAGGTCATGTTTTTACCGGAGTACTCCTGGTGCCGCTTCAGGTCGTAGTCGGTGCGCGAGTGGATGCCTTCGACCTCCTTCCAGCCGATGGGGAATTCGTACTGGATGTCCACGGCGGCGTCGGCATAGTGGGAGAGCTGCTCATGTGCGTGGATGCGAAGCTTGTTAGCGTTGACCCCAAGCGCCTGATGCCAGCTCATGCGGCGGTCGCGCCACGTGTCAAACCAGTCCAACTGATCACCCGGCTTCACAAAGTACTGCATCTCCATCTGCTCAAACTCGCGCATCCGGAAGACGAACTGGCGGGCCACGATCTCATTTCGGAAGGCCTTCCCAATCTGTGCAATCCCAAACGGTACATGTTGCCGGGCCGGCTCGCGCACGTTGTGGAAGTTCACAAAAATGCCCTGTGCCGTTTCGGGGCGCAGGTAGATGCGGTCGCCTGTTTCGGCCAAGGGGCCTACGTGCGTCTCAAACATCAGGTTAAACTGCCGCACCTCGGTCCAGTCAAACGCGCCGGAATCGGGCGCGCGGATCTCCTCATCCATGATGATGGCGTAGAGCTGCTCGGGCATCTCGTCACCGCTGTTGAGCGCGGCGACCAGCCGTTCGTGCACGGCGGTGGCCTGGTCTTGCTTCCCCTCCTGCATGAGGCTGCGGATGTGATCTTCAATCAGCTCATCGGCCCGGTAGCGGTAGCGTGAGGCCTTATCGTCGATGAGTGGATCGTTGAAGGCTTCGGTGTGGCCGGACGCTTCCCATGTCTTGGGGTGCATCATGATGGCCGCATCCAGCCCTACCACGTCGGCGTGCTGATACACCATATAGTTCCACCAATGCGCCTGCACGTTGCGCTTCAGTTCCACGCCCAGCGGGCCATAGTCGTACGTGGCCGCCTGGCCGCCGTAGATTTCAGACGACTGAAAGATAAACCCGCGCTGCTTGGAGAGGGAGACGATGTTGTCGAACAGGGTGCTCATGGGCTGGAAATCCGTGCGCGAAAGAAGGTTGAATCATCGCAAAGTAGGCAGCCCAGCCGTCCGATACAACGCCCTTGCTTGAATTGGGCGTGATTCAGCGCGCCCTTGTTAGTCCGTGGCCGTCGCCTCTGTGGAGGCAAAGTGCTCCTCCAGCGTGCGTAGCAGCTGTTCCCGCCGCAGCTCGCTGCCGGTAGCGCGCACGACCCCTTCCTCATCAATCAAGAGGGCTGTAGGATACGCATACCGGGGCTGTGGGCCCAAGTAGTCCCGCATCAGTCGGCCGCCCGGATCATGCACCTGCGTCCACGAGATATTATGCTCCAGAAGAAACGAGATCAGGGCATTGTACTGATCATTCGCCACGCCAATGATTTCGAAGCCGCGGTCCGCGTACGTTTCGTAGGCCTGTTGCAGGTAGGGCACATCGCCGACGCACGGCGGACACCACGTGCCCCAGAATTCAAGCAGGACCACCGAGTCCTCGTGATCGGACAGGCGCACGGTTTCTCCGCGAATCGTTTCAGCCGCAAACGGTTTGGCCGGTTGATTGACGCGCAGCGGATCCATGCTGCCGCAGGCCGCCAGGGTCAGAAGTAGGGCGGTGGTGGTAAGAAGACGAAGGTGGGGCATGGAGGCAGGGCAACGGGGAAGGGTTACCGGAGAAGATTCCGCTCGGCCAGCGACGTGTACGTATCGCCTGCGATGATGATATGGTCGTGCACAGGGGTGCCCATGAGCTTACCGCCGGCACAGAGGTCGCGGGTGACTTTAATGTCCTCGCGGCTGGGTTCGGGATTGCCGCTCGGGTGGTTGTGCAGGCAAATCACCGCAGCGGCATTCTCGACGATGGCTTTCCTGAAAATGGCCCGCGGCTCTACGATGCTGGCAGCGAGGCCACCCTCGCTGACGGTGTAGTCGCCTATGATGACATTGGCGGTGTTGAGCAGGACGATCTTGAAGATTTCGCGCTTCAGGTCGCGCATGTGGGGCGCGTACACCGCCGCCACGTCTTCCGGACACGTCACCTGGATCCGCTCACCCTGATGCCGCTGCGATTCCACACGCCGGCCGATCTCAAACGCGGCCAGGAGCTGCACCGCTTTGGCAGGGCCGATGCCCACCACACGCGTGAGCTCTTTGAGCTCGCGCTTGGTTAGGTCATGCAGCGAGCCAAAGGCCCGGCCCAGCGCTTGCCCGAGCTGTACGGCAGAGATGGGGCCATCTTTGGTAGAGGTGCCTGATCCAAAGATCAACGCAATGAGCTCAGCATCCGAAAGCGCGTTCGGGCCGTGCTTGATGAACTTCTCCCGGGGCCGGTCGGAGACGTCCCACGCATGGATGGGCGCGTGGTAATGGATGATGGGTTCCTCAGAGCCTTCGTGCGGCGTTGGCATGGTAAGGGTGCGGGCAGGGAGTAGGGCACGCATATCCCTTAGACACACCGGCCGGGTAAAACATAACGTCTGCCTGCTGCCCCGGGTGTTCGTAGTCCGCCGGCCTTATCCGTCCATTACGTTGGCAAGCAGGCTGGCCAGCATTTCCTCGTTCGATTCCGACTGCTTGAGGTGGCGCTGCAGCGCGTTCATGGCTTCCAGTGGGGGGCGCGAATTGAGAGCCCGCATGAGGCGGTTGTGCGCGGGGAGTTGCTCGTCGTCGATGAGCAATTCCTCGTTCCGGGTGCCACTCTTCCGCAGGTTCACGGCCGGGAAGATGCGCTTGTCGGCCATCTCGCGATCCAGCACAATCTCTGAGTTACCCGTTCCTTTGAACTCCTCGAAGATGACATCATCCATGCGACTGCCCGTCTCGATGAGGGCCGTGGCGATGATAGTGAGGGACCCTCCGCCTTCGATGTTACGGGCGGCGCCAAAGATGCGGCGCGGGACCTTGAGGGCGTTGGCGTCAAGCCCACCGGAGAGCGTCCGGCCGCTGCCGTTCACAAACAGGTTAAAGGTCCGGCCCAGGCGCGTGAGGGAATCCAAGAGCAGGACGACGTCTTTCTTCAGCTCCACCAGCCGCTTGGCGTACTCCAGGGCCAGCGTGGAGACACGGACGTGGTTGTCGTCGCCCCGGTCATTGGAGGAGGCGAAGACCTGCGCCTTCGTAGACCGCTTGAAGTCGGTGACCTCTTCCGGCCGCTCATCGACCAGCAGGCACACCAGTTCCACCTCTTCGTGATTTTTGGTAACACCTGCGGCAATTTCCTTCAGCAGGACCGTCTTACCCGTGCGTGGGGGAGCTACGATCAGGGCCCGCTGGCCCTTGCCGAGCGGAGCAACGAGGTCAACGACGCGCATGTCGACATCGTCTGATCCCGTTACCAGATTCAGCTTCTCGTTGGGATAGATGATCTGCCCGCTGTCAAAGTCGCGGGTGGTGGCCCATTCCTTCGGCTCCACGCCCATGATCTTATGGACCTGGTCGACTTGCATGTCGCCCTTCCGTCCCGGCTTCAGCGTGCCGTCAAGGATGACGCCGTCGCGCAGGTTGTTTTTCCGGATGACGGGCGGCGAGCAGAACGGATCGCTGTCGCCTTTGCGCAGATCGTGGCGAAGTTCACGAATGAACCCGAAGTTCTTGTCACCAATGAACTCGAGCATTCCGCGAAACTCCGGATTTTTGGACTTCTTCTTAGACATAAAAAACGATGTTACTTTGGGTTGTGATAAGTAGTGCCTGGTCGCTTGGCCGCTGGGGTAGCGCGGCCCCATGGCAGCATCAGCCTGCCGGACGTCTGACCTGACGGGTCATGGGTGATCTACACCCGTTCCTGTGTGCGTTACAGAAGAACGATGCCGCAAGCTCCAACGCGCAAGCCTCCGCGTGGACGTAAAGGCACGTCCATCGGCAGGGTAAGCCTATTGTAGCGTAGAATGAGGAGGCTTGGTGAGCCGCTGTACGGCTACACGACCAGCTTCACGCATTCGCGTGCACCATAAAAACAATCAAGTGGGCAATGGGGCATGTATGACACCGCAGTCCTCCAGCGGTGATCTATCTGCCAACAGCCATGCAAGACGCAAGAGACAGGAGTAAGGCACCGCCATATGCTAAATCCTGCGGGTTGTGCCGACGGGCACACCAGGACAATGCCTTCTCAAGGGGTAGGAACGACGGCTAAGATAGATGGTTTCCGGGTCATCGTCAAGCCTTGGGTCCTGTGGCCCGTAAAGAGAATCAATTTTTACACCTAACGCTGTTGATCGAGCGCTGCCTATGGTGGACGCTGTACACGTTGACCGTGCCGGACCCGATACCGCGCCGCCGGTGCTGTTGTTGCACGGATGGGGAAGCAGCGCGGCCCTGATGCGTCCCCTGGCAGAAGCCCTGGCGGACACGTTTGCGGTCTATGCCTTGGATCTCCCGGGGCATGGCCATTCGCCGCCGCCGCCGGAACCGTGGGGCATGGAAGCCCACGTGCACTTAGTGCGAGATGTCATTTGCGAGCGCATCCATCCGACGCATGGCACCGCACCGCTGCCGATCATCGGCCACTCCAATGGGGGGCGCATTGCGCTGTTCCTGGCGGCTGATCCCCAAACCCAGGACCTGGTCGACCGCCTTATATTGATTAGCCCATCTGGCATCCCGCGCAGACGCAGCGCGGGCGTGACGATGCGTAGGTCGATTGCGAGGCTCGTGAAGGCCCCGTTCACCTGGCTACCCGAGCCCCTGCGGAGCCCCGCCACCGACTGGCTGCGGCATACGCTGCTGTGGCGTGCGCTGGGGTCATCGGATTACCGCGCACTCGACGGCGTCATGCGGGCCACCTTCGTGCAGGTGGTCAACAGCTACGTGGACGACCGGCTCGACCAAATCACCGCGCCCACGCTGCTCTTCTGGGGGACGGACGACGAAGCGATCACCCGAGAGCAAATGCGTATCTTGGAAGACGGCTTGCCCGATGCCGGCTTAGTCCCTCTGGACGGTGCAGGCCACTACGGCTATCTTGATACGCCCGGACCTGTTGTTGCCGGGATCCGCCACTTCCTACGTGACTATGCCGGCCCAGCGGCTGCACCCTCGGAAGCTTCCTCGGCGGCGTGATGCGCTGCAGTACTCTGCGTTTACTTCCCACCTCGATCGCCCATGCTTCTCTTTTTTCTTGCTGCCCTGGCGACCGGTTTTGCGGGGTGGCGTCTCTGGCGTCGCCTTCGCTTCTTTCTGCACATGGCCCAACTGGAAGGCTATAGGCCCTCGCGGCTCCAGCATTGGTTGGGAGACCACCCCGACCTGTTGGTCCGCCCGTCGCATGCGGTTGGGTTGGTCGTGCTTGGTGGCGCGGTCTTCCTGATGGGAGTGGCGCCCGTGCGTACCGTGGTCATTGCCGCACTCATACTCTGGCCGCTCGCGTTTATCTCGTCCCGGCGGTACCGCAGCACCCAGGAGAAGAAGCCCCTGGCGTTCACCGCGCGGCTGCAACGTCTGATGGGGACGGCGGCAGGCCTTGGGCTGCTGACGGTAGGTGGGGGGGCGGCCGCGGGCGGTTTCATGGGGGCGCCCGAAGGGTACCTTGCGTTGCTCGCCGGGCTCCTGCTGGCTGACCTGGGCGCGTCGCTCTGGGTACTGGCGGCCACCGTGCTGAATCTTCCCGTGGAGCGGTACGTGCAGGAGGGGTTCAAACGGCAGGCCCGCGCCACGATTCACGACCGCCCGGATCTGCTGGTTCTGGGTATTACAGGATCGTACGGCAAGACGAGCACCAAATTCATTGTGGCGGAAATCCTGCGGCAGCGGTTCAACGTGTGTGCTACGCCCAGCTCGTACAACACCCCGATGGGGCTGTGCATCGTCATCAACAACAAGCTGCGGCCGGAGCATCAGGTGCTGGTCCTGGAGATGGGCATGCGCTACTCGGGCGACATTGCGGAGCTCTGTACCATCGCCCAGCCGGACCTGGCGATCGTAACCAGTGTGGGCCCAGCGCACCTCGAAACGATGGGCACAATTGAAGCTATTGCTGATGAGAAGGCCGACATCATCCGGCATGCGCGGCCGGGCGCACCCGTCGTGCTCAACATGGATGATGAACGGGTAGCGGCCATGGCCTCAGAGGCGACGGGGCCCCTCTGGCGCGTTTCCGTGTCCGGCCACCCTGAGGCGGATATCACAGCGTCAAACATCGCCTACGGGCCGGAGGGGACGACGTTCAACGTGACGGATGACACGGGCGCCACCGCGACGTTTCGGACCGAGCTGCTCGGGCAGCACAATGTGCTCAACATCCTCCTGGGCGTGGCGGTGGGGCGGCAGCAAGGCTTGCGCCTCCGGCAGATCGCGCATGCGGTCCGGCGGGTGGCACCCGTGGAGCATCGCCTGCAGTTGCGCCAACAGGGACCCATCACCGTTATTGACGACGCCTTCAACTCCAACCCTGTCGGCGCGCGCAACGCGCTGGAGATCCTGGGGCAGTTTGATACGGGGCGCCGGGTAGTCGTGACGCCCGGCATGGTGGAGTTGGGCGAGCGGCAGACGGAGGAGAACCACGCGCTGGGCCGGCACATGGCCAACCACGTGGACCTCGCCGTGCTGGTCGGCGAGGAGCAGACGCGACCCATCCGCGAAGGCCTGCAGGCAGCAAACTTCCCAGAGGAGGCCGTGCACACCTTCGACACGCTCTTCGACGCGCAGGCCTTCCTCAAGACGTACACGCGTGAAGGCGACGTCGTACTCTACGAAAATGACTTACCTGATCAGTACGATGTGTAATCGTGGGAAGCAGCTATTCGCGGTCTATATATCATCCAGCGTCTCCAGGTAGAGCGCATCAAAGGTCTCTTGGGCCTCCATCATGGTGTGGCGCATCAGGTCCTCGGCGGCAGCGGTATCACGGGCGGCCAGGCAGGCGAGGAGCTCGTCGGTGTTGAGCTCCCGGGCAGCCGTGGCACAGGCCTCCCAGCTCAGGATGCTGCGCACCACGCGGTCGATCGCCTGCGCTTCGTTGTCGTATGGGCGTGGCTGCATGTCGTGGCCCTTCCAGCGCGTGTACCCGGCATCCTGCATGAGGCCGGCGATGGCGATGTTCATGCCGTTGACCCGGGTGCCATGGTCAATGTCGTACCGGCCCGGGCCACCCAGAATGATGCCGTCGTTGTAGCCCTGACTGTTGAGGTGCGTGTGCACCATCATCTCGTGGTCCAGCTCTTCCACGGTATCATGGACGTGATCCAGCCCGATCATCTCGGAGTGCCCGATTTCTTTGTTGATGCCCTTCTTCTCCAACGATACGTCGTACTCAGCCGCCAGCCGGTGCCAGAGAAGCGCGGCACTGGCCACGGTAGGGAGCAGCATGGCCGGGTGCCCTTCGTTGGGCTTCGGCTCCAACCCGATAAAGAGCGCCCCGCCATGCGCCGCTTCCGTCTTGCACAGCGCAGCCAGCCCGTCCTTCAGATGGTTGTACATCGTGCGGATACCGATTGTCGCCAGGTCATACCCGAAGCTACCGTTCCAGATGACCAGGGTAGGGGCGTGGGCAGGGTCTTCGTGCCAGGCAGGGCGTAGCGCGCCGTAAGCCAAATCCACGCACCGGTCGCCGAACGCCCGCGCCTCCTCGCGCTCGGTGTCATCCAGGGAGGCCAAGCCACCGTAGGCAAAATGGTGGTGAGCTCCTGGCGTAAGCATCGCGAGGTGCACGCCCGTTTCGTTGAGGGCGGTGGCAACGGCAGCGGCGTTGTCTTCGTGCACCTCGTTGTCGTAATGCAGCTCAACGCCCAACTCCACATGCTCGGGTAGCTTGGGACGAATCGCATCGGCGATGAGGTGGATGAAGTCAACTGTCGAAAATCGATCGGGGCGCCAGGAGGGGCGGATGTCAGCAGGTACGAACCCGCCCTTCCCAGGGTTAAAGGTCCAGCGACAAATACTATGAAGCGAAGAGGTCATGGAGCTGAGGAGGCAACGGGGGAGGCAGCGAGGGTGTGGTCGAGCATGTCAGTCCAGCGGTGATACAGCGTCTGCAGCGGTGCGCGCAGCGCGTCATCCGGCTCCACGCGTTGCACCGGGTCGAGGCCGACAAAGGCGTCGTCCAGCGTGCCATAGTAGCCAATGCCGACGCCCGCGCCGCGTGCTGCCCCCTGCGCGCCATCCGTATCCATCAGTTCCACGGTAGCGCCCGTCAGGGTGGCAAAGGTACGCGTGAAAAGGACACTTTGAAAGAGGTTGGCGTTTCCGGCGCGGATGAGGGTGGGCTCAAGGTTCATCGCTTTAAACGCCTGGAGCCCATGTACGAGCGCACAGGCGATGCCCTCTTGGGCAGCCCGAAGGACGTGGCCCCGCTTGTGCGTGTTGAAGTGGAGGTTATGGAGCGAGGCCCCGGGTGCCTGGTTGCCGAGGGTGCGCTCGGCGCCGTTGCCGTACGGTAGCAAGAGGAGCCCCTCGGCACCCGGCGGGGCCAGACGGGCGGCGCTGTTCATGGCCTCGTACCGGCCCCGCCCGCTAAAGGCGTCGCGCAGCCAGCGGTACAGAATACCGGCCCCGTTGACGCAAAGCAAGACCCCGTAGCGGGGAGCATCGGGCTGATGGTTGACGTGTAAAAACGTGTTCACGCGCATCTCGGGGTCGTACCCGGCATGGTCAGTGATGCCATACACAACGCCAGAGGTCCCGGCGGTAGCCGCCAGTTGCCCGGGTGCGGTAACGCCCAGCGAGAGCGCATTATTGGGCTGATCGCCCGCCCGGTAGGCGACGGGGATGTCGGGACGGAGGCCAAGCGCCGCTGCTGCGTCCTCGGTGAGCGTCCCCTGCACACCGAACGTGGGGGTGGTAGGCGGAAGCACGCCGGGGGAGATGCCCCAGTGCTCCAACAAAAAAGCCGCAGGGGCCTCTGTCTCAACGTTCCACAGGGTCCCCTCTGAGAGGCCAGAAGGGGTGGTCCGTGCCTCACCGGTCATACAGAGCGCCAGGTAATCGCCTGGCAGCATCGCATACCGCACACGGTTAAAAATGTCCGGCTCGTTGCGCTGTACCCAGCGGAGTTTGGAAGCGGTAAAGTTGCCGGGGGCGTTCAGCAGGGTGCGTAGGCACCGGTCGGGGCCGATGGCACGGAAGGCTTCTGCTCCAATGTCGACGGCGCGGCTATCGCACCAGATGATGGAGGGGCGCAGCGGCCGCAGTGCATCGTCCACCACCACCAGCCCGTGCATCTGATAGGCGATCCCAATGCCCCAGATGTCCTCCGGGCGCACCCCTGACTTCTGCATGACCAGATTCGACGCCTTGCAGAGGTAGGTCCACCACAGGTCCGGATGCTGCTCAGCCCAGCCCGGGCGGTCCGCCTCCATGGGTAAGCTGCCGTCCTCCGGAGCCGTGGCCCGGGCAATGCAGGCCCCCGAGTCCGCGGCTATCAGGGCAGCTTTTACGGCTGAGCTTCCGACATCAAATCCAAGCAGATACATGGTGGCGCGGTTCGGCAGTGAGAAAGCGATGATCGCACACAGCTGTAAGATACCACCTGGCGCGCGAACTGCAAAGCGTGTGCTAACGCATGAGCCGCGTGGTTCGATGGATTTTCGTACGGTGGGGATGGGTCTTGATCGATGCCTTTTGCATCTTGCGAGACCAAACACGTTTTCCTTCACCCCACCCTACGGCTGTATGCCCACGCTCGACATCGAAAAACGCTACTGGTCCTCAGGATACACCCATGTTGCCGGGCTGGACGAGGCCGGGCGCGGGTGCCTGGCCGGGCCCGTGGTGGCGGCGGCCGTTATCTTCCCGCCAGCAACGGTGATTCCCCGCGTAGCCGACAGTAAGCGCCTCTCGAAAAAGGTGCGCGAGGCCCTGCTGGCATCCATCGAAGAACAGGCGCTGGGCGTAAGCATCGGGGTCTGCTCGCCGCAGGAGATTGACCGCCTCAACATCTTGCACGCCGCCATGGAGGCCATGCGCCGGGCGACGACCAATCTGCAGCCTGGCCCCGAGTTCTTGCTCGTGGACGGCAACCGCTGCTTTCCAGACTCCCCCTGGCCGTTTGAGACCGTAGTAAAGGGGGATGATAAAAGCCACGTTATCGCCGCGGCGTCGATCGTCGCGAAGGTGACGCGCGACCGTATGATGCGCGAGATCCACGAGGAGTACCCGGCATACGGCTGGGACACCAATGTGGGCTACCCTACGAAGGCCCATTATGCCGCGCTTGAGGCGCATGGCAGCACGCCATACCACCGAAAATCGTTTCGCTTGGAAGCGCGCACCTGAGGGCCGTCACGATGCTGCCGCGCCGGGGAGGCGCTCGCGCAACGCGGTGAAGTAGGATGGTGCCTGCAACAGCCGGCTGCCATACCAGGAAAACAATTCCCCATCTACCACCTCCACCCGCGTGTGGGGAAGGGCCTCGCGGACTTCTTCGGCAAAGCGGGGGCGGCCAAAGGGGAAAGGTTCAGAGGCGAGCAGCACGGCATCCAGGCGTAGCGCCCTGAGGTCATCGAGGGTCACTTCGGGGTACCGCTGCTGGTCGGCAAAGGCGTTGACGAAGCCGGCCCGGCGCAGCATAGCGTGGATGAAGGTGTCGCCGCCAACGCTCATATAGGGAGCGCGCCAGATGAGATACGCCACGCGCAGGGGAGGGGCCGGCGGGAGGGCAGCAAACGCGGCGTCGATCTCGGCGGCGAGCGCGTCGGCCCGGGGCGCAGTGCCGGTCAGCCGCCCCACGGCGCGAATCATGCCGAGCGCATCCGGTAAGGTTGCGACATCGCTTACGTAGACCGGCGCCAGGGCATCGAGCGCTTCCACCATGGCCGGTGTGTTTTCTTCCTTGTTGGCCAGCACGAGGTCCGGCGTCAGCGCCTGTACCGTGTCGTTGTTCAATTGCTTGGTGCCGCCCACAACGGTTTTCTCCTCACGCCAGTCCTCGGGGTGTACGCAGAAGCGTGTTACGCCGATGACCCGGGTGCCAAGGCCAAGATCCGCAAGCAACTCCGTCTGGCTCGGAACCAGCGACACGATACGCTTCGGCGGGGCGTCAACACGCAACCGCCGGCCCAACGCGTCGGTGGTGACGATAGGGAACGAATGGCGTTGCATATGAGGGCTCGGTTATACAAAGATGCTTACGACGAAGAGCAGCAAGCCAACCCCAACCGCGACCATGGCAATCTGGTTGAAGATTTCCAGATTTAGTCCCGTGAGGTAGGTGAGCGGGTTGCGGACGCCCAGCAGCAGCCCGGCCACCCCCAGCGACGCCTCGTAGGCGGCATCTACGAGCGCACCGGCCTGGATGCTGTTAGTGGCAAGCCCCAGAAGAATGACGCTGAAGAGGATAAACACGCCGTCCATCCAGGTGAAGGCCTGTGGCGCTTTTTCATCCGGGGCCTTAGCGGAAGACGATGGGGACGATGACATAGGCAAAATAACGTGGGGACCGAAGGTAAGGGGCGAGAACGCGATGGTGCCTCGTTCACGTGGTTGATGAGCGATCGGGGACGGACGGTTGATCGTCGTCGTTCGTCGTGCTCACAGCATCGTCCGGTGCTTCCACGGCCGTATCCTCCGTGGACGGTGGGTCAGCGGCCTCGCGCAGCCGTTGGGCAGCACCGTTTTCGTCCACCTCTTCAGGAACGATGCCCAGCCGCTTGGCGCGCTTCCGCCACTGCTCCCGCGCCAGCTTCTGCATGTCGTCAACCGAATCCACCTCGTCTACAATCTCCAGCCCCAGCAGGGTTTCGACGGCATCTTCCATCGTGACAATGCCGGCCATCCCGCCGTATTCATCGACCACCAGCGCGATGTGGGCAGAGCGGTCCAGTAGGCGCTCGAAGAGGTCAGGCAAAGGCAGCGACTCGGGAACCACCTCCAGGGGCCGACGCACCTCCCGTAGCCTCTCATCCGTGCGCTCCTGCGCCGCCCGCAGCAGGATATCGTCCTTTAGTACAAACCCGGTGATGTCCTCTCGCGACTCAGCGTAGACGGGCAACCGGGAGAAGCGGAAACTGTCGTGGCTCTCCAGCACCTCGCCAATGGTTTGGTCTTCCTGTAGTGAAACCACGACGGTGCGCGGCGTCATGATGTCCCGCACGCGTAGGCTACTAAACCGGAGTAAGTTGTGCAGGATGCGGGATTCTTCCATCTCAAACACCCCTTCCTGTGTACCCAGGTCGGCCAGCGCCGTAAGCTCATCGCGGCTTACCGATGCCTCGTCCTGGCCCGACGCCAGCACCCGAGCAATTCCCCGAGCCAGCTGCACCAGGGGCCACATGAGCCAAATGATAGGCGGCAATATGCGAACCACCGCCGGGCTGAGCTGGCGCCAGTAGACGGCCCCCAGCGTCTTCGGAATGATTTCCGCAAAGACAAGCACGAGAAACGTGAGGACCCCCGAGGTTACCGCCACAAGCGCGTCGCCAAACACCACCGCGGCCTGCGCGCCCACCCCTACGGCGCCCACGGTGTTGGCAATTGTGTTGAGGCTCAGGATGGCCGAGAGCGGGCGGTCGATGTCATCCTTATACCGCTGCAGTCGCTGTCCCGTGACGGTTCCTTCCCGTGCCTGGGCCGCCACAAAGGATGGTGTGGTGCTGAGGAGTGCGGCCTCCAAAATAGAGCACAAAAACGAGACGACCACGACCATGGCAGCATAGAGCAGTAACAGGCCCATGAGCGCAGGAGCGGGTGGGAAGAATAAAAATGGGGGCATGCGCATTGCACGCCCCCGGGTATAGCATGGATATGCCAGGTGCCGGTGTTGGTTTCGCGGTCGCAGGTGCTACGCCGACCGGCCGTCGGCCCCCCCGGTCTCCGGATCGGGCGGCGAGGAAGCGCCTTCTGTGGCGTCATCAGGAGACCCATCCCCTTCAAACACGGGCCTCACATCATCTTCTGAGCGGGGCGCGCCGTCGCCGGCGTACGACTCCTCCGCTGGGCCTTCAAGGCCGAAGAGCGTGGTGAAGCGCTGACCCAGCGACTCGAACACAGAGAAAATGGTGGGCACCACCAGCAGCGTGATCAGCAGGGCAAACAGCAGCCCACCGATAATTGAAGTCCCCATCGGCCCCCAGAACTGGGTGTTCTGCGAGCCCAGCTGGAAGTCCGGCTCCAGATTGGCCAGCAAGCCAACGAAGTCGACCTGGATACCGAACGTGAGCGGGATGAGGGCGAGGATGGTGGTCAGAGCCGTGAGCAGCACGGGTCGCAGGCGATTTACGCCGCCTACGATAATTGACTGGTTGTTGCTATACCCCTGCCGCCGAAGCTGCTGAATGTAATCCAGCAATACAATGTTGTTGTTCACCAGGATGCCGAACAAGCTGATGATACCCACGAAGACCATGAGGCCGAAGGGTGTTTGGCTGACCAGTAGGGTGAAGACCACGCCGATCTGGCTGAGCCCAACGGCCAGCAGCACAATCAGCGGCGCGGAGAGGGCGTTGAACTTGGCAACGGTAACGAGAAAGATGAGCATGATGCCCGCCATCAGCGCGAACAGCAGAAAGCCGAATGCCTCCTCCTGATCTTGCTGTTCGCCGGTGTATTCAAGCGCATAGCCCGGCGGCAGGTCGTCCACGAACCCGGCAAGCTCGTCTTGCACCTGCTGCAGCACTTCCTGCCCCGAAAAGCCCGGCGCGTTGCGTCCTTCGATTACCGCTACGCGGCGCAGGTTGAGGCGCGTGATGGAGCCCAAGCCTTCGGAGTCTACAAAGTCGGCCACCGAGGCCAGGGGGATCTGCTGCCCCGTTTCAGGCTGAAGGATGTTCAGGTTCTCCAACGTTTCGAGGTTGCTGCGCTGTTCGGGCGCCAGGCGCACGGTGACGTCGAAGTCGTCATCGCCCACCCGGTACGTGCTGGCTTCGGTGCCGGCAATGGCTGCCCGGACGGTTTGGCCGATCTGGCCCGTGGAGAGGCCATAGCTGGAGGCCCGCTCCCGGTCGATGGCCACGCGCACCTCAGGGCGGCCAAGCTCCAGGTTGTCGCGCAGGTCCACGAGGCCCTGAATGCGGCCGGCTTCGGACGCCTCGTTTAGCATCGCCTGGGCCTCATTGGCCAGCCGCACGATTTCGTCGTAGTCAGGGCCTGTAATTTCGATGTTGACAGGAGGCCCTGTTGGTGGGCCGAGCTCGTCCTTCTGCACGTCCAGCGTTACGTCTGGCAGCAGGTTGGTCACAGCTTCCCGTACCTTGGCCAGCGTGCGAGCGCTGGCTTCGGCCCGGTCGCCATAGTCGATCAGGTTCAGCGTGATGCGGGAGCGCTCTGCCAGAGGCTGTCCGGCGGCAAAGTCGCCAGAGCCCGTCACGCCCACGTTCGTAAGCATGTTCTCCACGTTGCCCAGCACCAGGTCATCCGACGAAAGAAGCTCCAGCAGGCGCGCATCGGCTTTCCCGGCCAGGCGGTCGCTGGCGTCGATGTTTGTGCCGAGCGGCGCCTCCATGTTGATGCGGACCTGGTTGGGGTCGGTATCGGGGAAAAATTCGACGCCTGTGGGGGCGAGTGCAAACAGGAGGAACAGCCCCAGGCCGCCGCCCAGCGTGGCGTTGAGCAGCAGCGCACGGTTATCGGTAAGCAGCTGAAATCCGCCGACGATGGCGCCCACAAGGCCCACCAGGACGATGGTCAGGGGGAGCATCATGATGAGGGCAAACTCGCCTGCGGTGAGGCCCTCACCAAGCACGAAGGTTAGGCCAAGCAGTAAGGCCATCACCACGCCCAGAATAGCGCCCGTGCGCACGCTCCACCACCCACCCCGCACCAGGCATTCGAAGGTGTGCACCATAATGCCAAGCACGCCAATGGCGATGGCGATCGCCCCAGGCACCAGCAGGATGGCGGCTGCTGTCATGCTGACGAGGGTGGTCAGGCCGCCAAGGATAAGCAGGAGCACGCCCCCGGTAAACGAGCCCAGCGCCAACGTATTGGTCAGCATGGCCCGGTCCCCGCTATAGTCACGCCTGAGCGCCCAGGTTAGCAGCATGCGATGGTACGCCAGGAGGCGCGGCATTAAGCGCTGCATAAAGAGGTCGGACACCGGGGCAAACGCAAACCGAAAGAACAGGTAGGCGATGGGGATCGCCACCGCCAAAACCAGCAATGTCTGCCAGTTCGCCAGACCAAGCACCAGCACGCCCACCGCCAGCGCGCCGTAGATGATGTACCACCCCGCGCGCGGGATCGGGGGCGTCTCCTCATCCGGCGTGCGGCCAAAGATCGCCATCAGTGCCGGACTCACGAAGATGGCCACAAAGAGGGAGGAGAGCAGCGCAATGATGAGCGTAAGCGGGAGGAAGCTCATAAATTCGCCCGTGATCCCCGGCCAGAACAAGAGTGGGGCAAAGGTCAGGCAGGTGGTGGCGGTAGCTACGGTGATGGCACCCGCGAACTCCCCAGCCCCCTTCCGCGCCGCCTCAAGCCGCCCAAGCCCTTCCTCGCGCAGCCGGTAGATGTTCTCTACAATAACAATGGCGTTGTCCACCAAAATCCCCAGGGCAATGATGAGGGTGAACAGCACGATAAAGTTGAGGGTGATGCCCATGGCCTGCAGTACCAGGAACGACATAAACATCGACAGGGGAATGGCAATAGCGACCAGCGAGGCATTCCGCACCCCAAGGAAGAACAGCAGCACGAGCACGACGAAGAGTAGGCCGCTGATGATGTTGTTCTCAAGGTCGCTGACCAGTTCCTGCACGTCCTCACTCTGGTCACTCGTAATGACCCACTCCGTCCCACTGGGGAAAGCGAATTCGTTTAGAGCAGCGCGAACCCCCGCTGCCGTTTCAAGGATGTTGGCGCCGGTGCGCTGTTTAACCTCCAGGCTGATGACCTGTAGGGGTTCATCTGAGGAGGTGTTGGACTCAAACACCGTCGCGTACCCCCCTGCGTCCGTTTCTTCCTGAATAACGCGCAGTCGGGCGTACGATGTCCGGTCTTTAAACCCGAAGTCGATGTCGGCCACATCGCGTAGATAGATGGGCACCCCATCAGGTGCGCCAATCACGAAGAAGTTGAGGTCATCCGGGTCGTCGATTTCGCCATCCACGCGGACCAGGTAGTTGAGCCGGTCGACGTCGATGGAGCCCCCGGGTACGTTCACGTTTTCCCGTTGAATCGCATCCACCAGCGCATTGAACGAGAGACCATAGGCCTGCAGCGTGGTGAGGTCCACATCCACTTGCACTTCGCGCTCGATACCGCCAATCACGTCCACCTCCAACACGCCCTCCACCACCTCCAGGGCGTCCTCCAGGTCTTCCGCCACGCGCTGCAGGCGGGAGATGGAATAGGAGCCGGCGAGGTTGATCGTCATGATGGGGAATTCGGACAGGTCGACCTCGTTCACGACGGGCTCTTCTGCGTCCGTGGGCAACTCCGGCCGGGCTTGGTCTACGCGATCCCGCACGCGCTGAAACGCTTCGTTGGTGTCCGTGCCAGGCAAGAACTCCACTACGAGGATGGAGGCCCCTTCAGTGGAGGTCGAGCGAATCTCATCGATGCCCGTGATGCCCTGCATTTCCTGCTCGATGGGCTGGGTGATGAGGCCCTCAACATCCGTAGGGCTGGCCCCGGGGAAGATCGTCGAGACGATGATAATCGGAATCTCGATCTCAGGATTGGCCTCCTTCGGGATGGTGAGGTAGCTGGCCAGCCCCCCGAAGGTAAGCAGGACCACCAACACGAGCACAGCGGTGCGGAAGGAGACGGAAAGGTTGCTCAGATTCATGACGGCGCGGGTAAGCAGGAAAGAGCGTTAACGAGAGGCGCTACCGGGAGGCCTGGGTGGACCGGGGCTGCAGCATGACGTCATCAAGTGAGGTGAACGTCTCGCGGATCTCTACGCGGTCGCCGTCTGAAACAGCCGTTTGCCCGGCTACGACGAGGCGTTCATCAGGCGCCAGTCCCGAGAGCACCACCAGTCGGCCGTCGAAGGAGGGCCCTGTTTCGATGATCCGGCTCTCCACGCGGTCATCGTCGGTGATGACGTACACGAGCGTGCCTTCTTCATCGCGCTCCGTGACGCGCCGGGGAATGACGATGACATCTTCAAACGACTCCAGCGGCACGGCAATGCGCGCGGTCATGTCCGGGCGGAGGCGGCCGTCCGGGTTCGGGAATTCGATCTCCAGCGGGATGGTACGGCTGCCGGGGCGTATCGTGCGACCGACAAAGAGGGTGCGGCCTTCGAACGTTTCGCCGGGATAGGACTGGAAGGTGGCTTCCACGGTACTACCCACTTGGAGCTGGCTCATGAAGCGCTCGGCAATGCCCACGTCAGCGCGCATGCTATCTGTATTGACAATGCGAATGACGGGCTCCCCGGGGTTCAGTTGTTCACCCCGGCGGGCCAGGTGGTCTTCCACGGTGCCGGCAAACGAGGTGGTGATGGACGTCCGACGGAGTTGCTCTCGGGCCTGATCGAGAGCGCTTTCCGCCTGGGCCAGCCCGGCTTCGGCACTGCTCAGTTCGGCCCGCACCCGCTCAAACTCAATCGCGCTAATGATGGAGTCGCGGTACAGGGGTTCCTGCCGGTTGAAGGCGTCCTCCGCCAGATTGAGCTGGGTTTCGGCAGAGCGAACGCTGGCTTCCGCCTGGCGGACCCCAGCTTCCGCCTCGGTCGGGTCGATGCGTGCCACCTGCTGCCCGGAGCGTACGGCGCGTCCAAGGTCCGCACGCGAAAGGAGGGTGCCGCCTATCTCAGCAGAGAGGGTGGCGTCGTCCAACGCGCGCAGGGTGCCCGTTACCTGGACGCGATCCTGGAAGTCCATGGCTTCCAGCGTGTACACTTCCACCGGCAGGGCGCGCTGCGCCTCATCGTTGGTTGCGTTGCCGGTGTCGCCTTCATCGCAGGCAGTGAGCGTCACCGATAGCAGAACGACAGCGAGAAGAAGAGGCGCGGACCGAGGCGAAAAAAGAGAGCGTAACATGGGTGTGGGTAGAGGGAGCAATAGTAACGGAAGAGCCGGGTCGGCGCGTGCCTATCGGCTGGTAAAGCGGAAAAGATCGTTGGACTCGAACGGGAGGTGCGGTTCGCCAATGGCCGTGCCCAGCGCGCTCAGGGCAATAGCGTAATCGTACAGGGCCTGGAGATAATTGAGGCGGCTCTCGTCCAACTGCTGCGAGGCTTCCCGCTCCTCAATAGGACGGGCCATGCCTTCCTCCAGCCGGCGCTGAGCAAATTCGTAGTTGAGCTCGGCCGTTTCCACGTTTCGCTCCTGGCTCCGGATGCGCTGCGCCGCGGTGCGAAGGCTCCGGATCGCCTGCTCTACCTCGAGCACAATCCCCTGCTCTAATTCGTCGCGCTGCACCTCAGCCCGACGGATCTCGATGCTGTTTTGCTGCAGTTGGGCGCTGGTCTGGTTGCCGTCGAAGATATTCCAGGACAGGCTGATGCCCACATTTACGGCCGGATCCCAAAACGAGCTGTCGAAGAAGCCGCGCGTCTCCGTTTCAAAACTGAACGGATCGTCGGGATCAGACAGCACAAACTGCCGGTCGTCCGGCACGTTACCAATGTAATTGAGGTTGGCAAAGGCGCTAACGGTGGGGAGGCGCTGTCCACGGGTGATGCGGCGTTGAATCTCATTGAGCTCAATGGCCAGCTCCGCTTGCCGCAGGTCGGGGCGGTTTTGGATGGCACGCGCGAGAGCGTCGTCGATGGACACCTGGCGGACAAGGTCGTCGCCTGCCAGGTCTTCGATAGAGCCCCGCAGCTCGATGGGGGTGTTTACGGGCAGGCCGATGACCTGCTTCAGCCCGTCCAGCGCGGATTCGGCGGCGTTTTCGACCTCCAGCAGGTTGGTTTCCAGATTCGAGAGCTGCACCTCGGCCGACAGGCGCTCAAACTTAGGTGCCGTGCCCTGGCTCACGCGGCGGGCGGTCTCGTTCAGCGTTTCCTCAGCGCGATCCACACTGAGCCGGGTGATGCGCGCCTGGTCCGCCGCCAACTGGGCCTGGTAAAAGGTCTCGCGTACATCGCTAAGCAGGCGCTGCGTCTCTCGGTCGACGCCCCGTTCAGTGACCTCGCGCAGCTGGCGCGCGCCACGGACGGCGGCAAACGCACTGGCGCTGTAGAGGGTCTGGTTCAGCGTCAACCCTCCTTGAAACTGGTTGGGCACAGCGAACGGGTTGCCATCGTCCGTCCCGATTCCCGCCTCGCCCAGTCCCTCTTGCCGCAGCCGCTGAAATTCGTCCAGCGGAATCGGCTCGGTGCCCGGCCTGCCGTCGGTGCGGGCCTGCTCATTGAAGGCGAGCCAGTCGATTAGGCCAAATGAATCAAACAGGCCACCGGCCTGACTCCCGGCAAAAGGGTTCGGCTCCTGCAGGTTACGCGTGTACTGCGAACTCGCGCTGAGGCTGGGCAGCACCTGCCCCCAGGCCTCACTGATCTGCGCATCTGCGTCTTCCACGTCAAGGCGGGCCTGCCGCAGGGCGTAGTTGTTGAGCAGTGCGATCTCCAGGGCTTCGTCTACGGTCAATACCAACGGGTCTGAGTCCGTTGGGGGCGTATCGAACGGAACCTCTTGCGCGGTGCTGGAGGCGGGGGCAAAGAAGCCATGCCCCACTAAGAAGCTGGTCGTCAGCAATAAGCAGAAGAGACGCATGCGGCGGAACAGGGAGTAAAGTGCAACAGGGAAAGCGAACAAGAGCGGGGTGCATCAAGGGGACGGTCGCTGCAGCAGGCCGTCAAACAATATGGTGGTAATAAAGTCAGCGGCTTCCTCGGCGGTCATCAGGTCCGTTGGGTCCTGGTCGTTCCAGCGGGTTTCCAGCGTGAGATGCATCATCAGGCCATCAAGGTTGCCCAGCAGGGTGTGGGCCACGGCTTCAACGGGCACATCCCGGATGGCGCCCGCGGCTTTAGCTTCCTGCAACACCGGCATGAGCACATTCACCATCCGGCGGTACTGCCCCATTAGGTACTGCGAGCGCTCCGGGTCATCACTGAAGAGCATGCGGTTACACTCCTTCACCACGATGAAAAAGAGGGCACGCCGCTCGATGTAGTATTCGAACCCGGCAACCGCCATGGTCCGGAAGGAGGCCCGGAGCGCGTCCGGCGTTGAGGCGTCCGGATCGAAATGTGCCTCCATCAGCGCTACAATTTCATCATACAGATCATCCAGTACGGCGAAAAGAATCCCCTCTTTTCCGTCCTCAAAGTAATTGTAGAGGGTACCCTTGCCGAATTCGGCGCGCTCTGCAATCTCGTCGATGGTCGCGTTAGCGTAGCCGTGTTCAGCAAAGACGTCCCGGGCTGCGCTAAGAATGGCGGTGCGGCGGGCCTGGCGCTCGCGTTCACGACGCGAAACAGGCGCAGCAGAAGAATGAGACATAATGGCATAAAGGAACGTAAAGCATAAAGGTGACTCACCAGTCAGCTGATGACCAACCAGTCACATGCAGCCCTACGGCAACCTCATGGGCGGGATGCGCGGCCGGCGTGCAGTTTTGTTGAACTCGGGCGCCAAACGTAACGCAGCGGTTATGCCGAGGCACAACCGCTGCAGGTGCTGCTGGGAAAGGGCGCCTACCAACCTCAGGCGTATGCAGCAAGCTGATGCGCGTGTAGGTACTCTACCACGTTTTTGACCTGTTGCGTGCTGTCCTTGTGGCAGATCAGCGTAGCGTCCTCTGTGTGGACGACCATTGTATCATGAATACCGACGAGCACAACCAACCGGTCTTCTGCATAGACGAGCGACCGGCTGGAGTCGTGCACGATCGTGTTGCCCTCCAAGACGTTGCCATGCTCATCTTTTTCGCGCATCTCGTACACCGCGCGCCAGTCGCCGACATCGCTCCATCCAAACGAGGCGGGGACGACAAATACGGAATCGGCACGCTCCATCACGCCGTAGTCGATGGAAATGCGAGGGCTTTGCTGAAAGGCCTCGCGGACGGCCTCTTTCTCGTCGGGCGTTCCCATGGCATCCTGTGCGGCAGCGAAGGCGTTATATGCCTGAGGCAGGTGCGTCTTCATCTGGCCCAGAATGGTATCCGCGCGCCAGATGAACATGCCGCTGTTCCAGAGGAAGTCGCCGGAGTCTACGAACCGCTCAGCCGTCGCCAGATCGGGTTTCTCTGCAAAGGTGCGGACCGGGTAAGGTTGGAGCGCGGCATCCGGAGCCGTGTCGCCGTCAAATTGAATGTAGCCGTACCCCGTCTCAGGATGAGTGGGAGTGATCCCGATCGTGACCAGCGCACCTGGATCCTGTGCTTTATCGATGGCGACCTGCAATACGCGGTGAAATTGCTGCACGTTGCGGACTACATGATCGGCCGGGAGGACCACCATGGTAGCGTCCGGATCATCGGCCATGAGGCGAGCGGCACCATAGGCGATGCACGGGGCGGTGTTGCGGCTGATCGGCTCGGCCAGAATGTTTTCCGGGGGCACCGCAGGGAGTTGCTCCTGCGTCTGCTTCACGTAGCGCTCGTGCGTCACGATCAGGCAGCGTTCCGGGGGGATGAATCCCTGGAGCCGCGCCACGGTGTTCTGGATGAGGGTGGCGTCGCCAAATACGTTTAGGAATTGCTTGGGACGTTCGCGGCGGCTCATCGGCCAGAAACGGCTGCCGATACCGCCGGCCATGATGACGGCGTAGTTCATGTGAGGGGTGTTTTGTGAGAGAGGCGTTCGGATGGCGTGCAGACGAAGCGGCTCTAAAGGTAGCGCCTGCGTAGCACAAAATCAGGTACATGGTGCATGGCACCGGAACGCACCCACGGCTCAGGTGCTAAAGCCCGCAGCCGCGTGCGACCCATCGCAAAAGGGCTTTGTGCCGGATTGCCCGCAGCGGCACACGTAGGCTTTTTTGGTGTGCGTGCTCTCCGTGCCTTCAGCCCCTTCGAGCCGAAACGGCCCCTGTAGTGTTGCTGGGCTGCCTTCCTCAACAATGATGCGCAGCGTGGCCGATCCGTCCGGAAGGTCGTCGGTGCGGGTCAGGCCCGCGGGAATGGTGCCGGCGTCGTCGAAGTCAGCGGAGGCATGCGAACCGTCGCACAGCGGCATGTTGCCCGATTGGCCGCATCGGCACAGGGCCATGCGCGTGTCCGTCAAGAGTATATCGCCGTTGGGGTCAACCAGCTCCAGGGTGCCGCGCAGCAAGAGAGGACCGTTAGGAAAGGGCGTAACGGTGTTTTCGGTAGGAGGGGTTTCTGATGGCCCGTTGTCACGGCGCTGGTATTGCAGGGCACCGGTGGGGCACTGGTGGACGGCGTCGGCGATTGCATCGGCGGATCCCTGCGCCGGGTCGATCCAGGGGCTCTTGTCTGGGTCGAAAACATCAGGCAGGGTTTTCACACAGGCGGCGGCGTGAATGCAGCGCTTCACATCGTAGGTGACCTCGATGTCGTCATTCGTGTAGGTGTGAATTTTAGATTCCATAGGGCTTCGTCACAGGCGAATAAGGTTGCGAGTAGGGCGCGGGCGTTCCACCAGCGTACCAACCACAGGGTAAGGCTCGGCAGGAAACCCTTTCATAGCGTAGCACTTTTTTCGGACGAACGCAGCTTTCATCATATCCTTTTCCGGATCCGATACGATTGGCGCTATTTATGCTTAGCTTACCTTCGTATCCACTTAGATACCGTCGTCCTGGTGCCTCAGCCCGCCTGCTGACGGAAGGAACACATGGACGCGCGTCGGACTCTTACCGTCCTGCTCTCTGTGAAAGACCTGTATGCTGGTGGTGCCCGTTACGCCGCCTGCCCTTTTGTGCCACTCCGCTTTAGCTAAGTTTTATGACACGTAGCGTACGCTATGCCGCCTTCGTTGCGGTGCTCTTGGTTGCCCTTACTGCTTCCCCTCTTCACGCCCAAGACATCAATCCGGACGACTTGCCTCCCGATGTGCAGGCAGAGTTGGACCGCCGGGGCATTTCGCCACAGGAGGCGCTCCGGGAGGCTGAGCGGCTGGGCATTGACCCGTCCAATCCCGATCAGGCCGAGCGGCGCGCGCGGGAGCTCGGGGTACCGGACAGCCAGATTCGCCTTTGGCGCAGCCTGATTGAGGCGCAGGAGCAGGCCCGCGGTGCCACGCCGGAGCGCCAGGCCGAGCGGACCGGCCGTACCGCCCCCTACCAGGCCGGTCCCGCGGAGCTGACGCCACGCGAAATTATGCTACCCGAGCGCCAGCGCACGAGCCGTGCGTTACGCGAACGGTCGGACCTGCGGGATGCGCAGCAGCGGGCCGAAGACAGCCGCTCGGAGCGCCGCGTCCGTGGACTTGCGGGACAGCGCGATGTGCGGGAAGACGATCCCTTTGCTGACCGTGTCCGTGCCGTGTCGGTCGCCGATTCTGTGATGGCCCGCGTGCCGATCCGCCACGACGACGGATCCATTGCTGAAGTGGAGCTCATGCTGCTAAATGACACGCGGCGCGACACCCTTAGGGCAGAGCAGGTGAGGCGCACAGAGGGCAGCCGCACCAATGGGGTGTGGGAAGGGGAATTTATGATTCCGGAAACTCTTTCCACTGGCCCCTGGAACCTGGTGGCCCGCGCGGTGGATGGTGCCGGGACGGAAGGTATTTTGCAAACCCGTGCGGTGCTCAATGTGCGGCGCGAAGGAGAGGAGGTAGCGGAAGACGAACTGGCATTTTTCGGCTACAGTGTCTTCGAGACGACCCCCACCGCATTCCAACCAGACCAGCTTATTCCGGCCGGGGATGGGTACGTCGTAGGCCCGGGCGATGAGCTACGCCTCACGGTATGGGGCGCAACCGAGTTTCAGCGCGAGCTGCAGGTCGATCCGGAGGGCCGGGTCTTTGTACCGAACGTGGGGCAGTTTACCGTGGCCGGTAGCCGGTTGGGCGACCTCCGCCAGGAGATGCGGCAGTGGCTCTCGCGCAACTTCGAGGGCCTTGTTGCCGACCCGCCCACGATCTTTATGGATTTAAATGTAGCGCGCCTGCGGCCGGTCCAGGTGTTTGTGCTCGGGGAGGTCGCACAGCCGGGGGGATACACCATGCAGAGCGGCTCCACGGTCTTTAACGCGCTCTACAGCGTAGGCGGGCCTGAAACCAGCGGTTCGCTGCGTGACATCCGCATCATCCGTGGCGGCGAGACCGTTGCTCGGGTAGACCTGTACGACTTCTTGCTTGAGGGCACGTCGGAGGCCGATGTGCGCCTGCAGGCCGGCGATTATGTGTTTGTACCACCGCGGGGAAAAACCGTCCACGTGCGCGGTGAAGTCCGACGTCCCGCCATCTACGAACTGCGAGAAGGGGAGACGTTCGAGGACTTGATCGACTTTGCCGGGGGGCTGCGCTCCACGGCGTACGCCAATCGGTTTCAGATTGAGCGGGTCGTGCCCTTTGCCGAGCGGCAAGACCCTTCTGTAGCCCGCGAAGTCATTGATGCAAACCTGCTGAACGTGCTGGATGGGGAGGAGCGGCTACGCATCGAAGATGAAGACCGCGTCCGCATTCTCTCCATAATGGAGGAAGGGCAACTGGCGGGGCAAAGCCGGATCCGTGCCGTGTCGATCGGCGGGGCTGTATTTCAACCGGGGCGGTATGCGCTCAATGCCCAGGTGCGCACCGTTCGCGACCTGATTGAGGCCGCTGATGGGCTGACCGATAATGCGCACCTGCCCCAGGCCGAGCTGATACGCCTCCAGGAGGGCCTGGACCGAGAGGTCGTCAGCCTTAACCTGAGCGAGGTACTGGAAGACGAGCCCACCCAAAACCTCGTTCTGCGCCCTCAGGACAGCTTGGCCGTCTACACGACCCAGGAGCTCCGGGCGGAGCGGGAGGTGCGGATTAGCGGCGAGGTGCTCAACCCGGGCACATACGATTACCTGGAGAACATGACGGTGGCAGACTTGCTGTTTAAAGCGGGCGGCCTGCAGGACGACGAGTTCCTGAAGACCGTGTTTTTGGAGCGTGCCGACCTGCTGCGCCAGAGCGCAGACGGCAGTCGGGAAGAGATCATTCCATTCGACCTGGGCGGCGTCCTGGCGGGGACCAGCGCTTTTGCCACCGAGACCCTGCAGCCAGCCGACGAGATTCGCGTGTACTCCGACCGCGTGGAGCGCGTGCGCGAACGCTTCATCACCGTTACCGGCGCGGTCAACGAGCCGGGGCAAATTCGTTACTTTGACGGGATGACTCTCGAAGATGCCCTCATGCAGGTGGAGGGATTTCGGGAAGATGCGTTTCTGGGGGAGGTGGAAGTCACGCGCACGGAGGTGGGAGAAGAGCGCGTCGGTAGGTCCCGCGAGCGTGCCCAGAGCCGCCGGGTACCCCTGCGCGAGGCCGGAGGCTTTTCGGATGACGCGGGCAACCCCACAAGCGAGCGGGTGCTGGCCATGAATGCGGCTCGCTCCTACGCGCTTGAGCACCGCGACCGCGTCTTCGTCCGCAGTGACCCCGATTTCCGTGAGCAGCGCACCGTGGCTGTTCGCGGGGAAGTGCAGTTTCCCGGCGACTACACCTTGCTCTCGGATAACGAGACGCTCGGCAGCGTGATGGAGCGCGCCGGGGGACCGCGGCCCACAGGGTACATCGCCGGTGGGCGGCTCGTCCGTGGAGATGAGCAGGTGATCGTGGAAATGGAGCGCGCCCTCAGGGGCCGGGCCTCGGACGACGTGATCCTCCAACCGGGCGACGAGGTAACCATCCCCACGCAGCCTAACGCCGTCGCCGTGCGGGGCAACGTCGCCAACGAAGGCCTCATTCGGTTCGAGGAAGGCAAGCGGGTAACGTATTACCTCGACCGCGCCGGCGGCTTGCGCAGCCGCACCGAAGGCATCTTCATCACCCAGCCCTCCGGCGCAACCTTCCGGATCGACCGGGGCTGGTTCAAGACTACGCCCGAGGTAGGGGATGGCGCCACCATTCTTGTCACGCGTGAACCCGAACGGGAGGATGAAGGGTTTGACCTTGGTGATTCCCTCACCAACATCACCCAGATCCTCTCCAGTGCCCTTACCATTATTGTATTGAGCCGCCGAGCGCTGGACTGAAGAAGCCATTCGGCCCTTTGCTGTCTCGACACCTTCCTGCTGCCTCATGTCTGACCCTCGCCCTTCGTACAACGCGCCCGACGATACGCCCCGAACGGGCTCGTCAGCGTCCGACCGGCGTCCTTACGCCGAGGACGAGATTTCCCTGCTTGATATCCTGGTGGTCTTTGCCCGGAAAAGGCGGCTCATCACAGGCAGCGTGATCGTGTTCGCCTTACTGGGGCTGGCCATTGCCATTACCTCCTCCGCAGAA